>Ga0224495_10000122_pt1 | contig 59010 bp, 58 predicted proteins | sample SF_Jul11_sed_USG_FD_168128 | JGI IMG/M metagenome (GOLD analysis project Ga0224495, IMG submission 168128) | Sediment microbial communities from San Francisco Bay, California, United States - SF_Jul11_sed_USGS_4_1 | ecosystem: Environmental > Aquatic > Marine > Sediment | place: USA: California...
TCAAGGAAGTCAGAAAATTCCTGGGTAAATCTGTTGAGACAGTGATCGCGAAGCGCGGCATCTCGAGGGCAGCGGCGCAATGCCGTCATCCGCAAGATGTCCAGAAAGAGATCTCATTAAAAGCCGCCCGTGCAATTCAAAAGGCAAAGAAGATCAAACCCTTTAAATTCAGATCGCCGATCCGGGCGGAAATCGACCTCGCGAGTTCGCTCGTTGCCGACGCAGTGGAGTTGATACCCGGGGTCAAGAGAATGGACGGAAGAAAGGTTCTGTTCACAGTAAAGAATATCCTGGAGTTCTACCACATGCTGCGGCTTGTATGTAGTCTCGGCATGTACGTGAACTTGGTAGAAAAATAAGCCCCGGGGACAGGCATACACTTTTTACACTTTTTCTGCTTCGCAGATCGACTTTCCGATTCTATCATTAAAGAAATACACGAAAAATAAGGAAATCTGGTCCCGCAAGCGGGTCAATTATCAAAAATTAATAAAAGTGTATGCCTGTCCCCGGGTTAGAAGAGGCTCATCTGGGATTCGGTCGGCTTTTCTTCTTCGAATATTCTAACCGTGCCGAATTCACCGTCATAACCCGGTTTTATTATTAGATCACCGCGCCGCGTCTTGTCGACACCGAGCGCGATCCGTTCCTGCGCATTGTTCTGCAATTCCCCGACCGGCACGTTGAGCAGTATCTCGAATTCGTTGCCAAAGATACCGCACAGCCGGCGGTACTCGTTCTTCACGCCGACCGTATCCCGACCAACACCCATTGCCTCGGCAATGATCTCTTCAAGGGGAATGAGATTCTTATATGGTACGGCATTCTCCGGAACAAATCCTTCATCGCGATCGCCCAGGGTCTCGACGCGGTGGAGAACTCCGATCGTGAGGCTGCGCGAACACACCGGACACAGATTGTTGTTGAACCGGGATTCGCGCGGTGACAGGCGCACATCACACTTCCGGTGGCCGTCATAATGGTATTTACCCTCTTCGGGATAGAATTCGATCGTGTAGAGAAATATCTCGCGGTCTTTGTTCTTGAGCACATCACGAAGCTCGAAGTAATTCAATTCTTTGCTGAAGACGTTCACTTCCCGACCCAAACGCGTCGGTGAGTGGGCATCCGAATTCGATATCAAGGTATAGTCATCAAGGACCGAAAGACGCCAGTTCATCGACGGGTCTGAAGATAATCCGGTTTCCACTGCGAAGATCCGGTCCTTCAATTCCCCGAAGCATTCATCGATCGAATCAAAGCCGGAATTCGAGCCGAACAGCGAGAACCACGGCGTCCAGATATGTGCCGGCACGAGAAAAATGTCCGGGGATATATCGAGCAGCGCTTTGAGCATATCATAGGTGTCAAGTGACAATATGGGCCTGCCGTCAGATGCCAGTTTTCCGTACCGGCCGACATACGTGGTGATCTTTTCGACCGTCTCAAAATCAGGTGCGAAGATTATATTATGCAGCCGGCGGAGTTTCCCGTCCCTCGTATATATATTATTCACCTCAACGTTCAATACGAATTTCACACCATCATATTCATAAACGCCGTCGCGTTGTTTCAGATATTTTTTCAGTTCTTTCACCCACTCCGGATGCGTGAAATCTGCCGTTCCGACCATGCCGATGCCTTTAAGTTTCGCGTATTCGGCGATCTTCGGAATGATCATCTCCTTTGATGTTGCGCGCGAATAGCGCGAATGTATGTGCAGATCCGCTATCATCATTTTCTCGCCACCCCCATGATACGTAAATCAAGTTCCGTGGCCGGTGTGAACGTGAGATGCCGGTAAAGGGAGAAGTTGAAACCTGCCTCACCGAGCAATTCCTCGATCGCGAACAGCTGATAACCTCGCTCCTGATGGAATTCCTTGAGGACGATCTCCTGGCCGTTGCGGCGTACATGAAGTGTTATGTTTAATGAAGAGACGTTCTGGATCGGATTGTAATTATTGGTCCAGACCGAAAACAAACTTTCGTCGCGCCGTTGAAAACTGTTGTTGCCCCACTCATCGCGCAGTGAATGTATCGTATTCATGTCAAAGACAAAAACACCGTCGGAACGCAACGCGTCGTGCACGCGCCGGAAGCAGCTGAGCAGTTCGGCTTCGGTCAACAGATAGTTCAGGCTATCATAGAGACACGTGATCACCGGCACTTGCCGCGCCAGTTTGAAAGTCCGCATGTCACCGTTGATCAGCAAGGCATTGCCCTGCCCGGCCAGTTTTTCCCGACAAACCTCAAGCATGGCAAGGGATTTATCCAGACCAACAACACGATAGCCATTTCTGGACCAGAGCTCGAGACAGACACCGGTACCGCATGCCAGGTCGAGAATGGATTTTTCTTTCACATCGCTCATCTGGATTATTTTTTCGATAAAGGCGACCCAGCTTGGGTAGTTCACAAATGACATCAATTTATCGTAGTACGGTGCGATCGTCGCGAACGGCGTGCTACATGAGTTTGATTTCATAATTGGGCGATTCTTTGGTTATTGTAATGTCATGCGGATGACTCTCTCTCAACCCGGCAACGCTGATCCTCACAAATTTAGCTTTTGCCCGTAGCTCTTTGATGGTCTTTGCTCCACAATAACCCAAGCCCTGCTTAACACCACCTACGAGTTGGAAGATTACCTCTCTTACCAGTCCCCGGTACGGCACACGCCCTTCGACACCTTCGGGCACGAATTTCTTGGCGCCCTCCTGAAAGTAGCGGTCGGCCGACCCGCGGGACATCGCACCCAGCGAACCCATTGCCCGGTACTCCTTGTAGCGGCGCCCCTCAAGCAATATTGTCTGCCCGGGACTCTCTTCGGTTCCGGCAAAAAGATTACCGGTCATGACCGAGGACGACCCGAACGCAAGAGCCTTGACGATGTCGCCCGAATATCTGATACCACCGTCGGCAATGACCGGGATACCTTTTTTGGCAGCAACCCTGGCACATTCGAGGATCGCGCTGATCTGGGGAACGCCGATCCCGGCAACGACGCGCGTCGTGCATATCGATCCGGGCCCGATGCCGACTTTTATCGCATCGACATTCAAGCCGACCAACTCCCTCGCCGCTTCAGCGGTGCCGATATTGCCGACAACCAGCTGCACCTTGCCGAATTTCTTCTTGATACGCCTGGTCAATTCGATGACGCACTTGGAATGGGCATGCGCGGTGTCGATAACGATCGCATCAACCCCGGCCTCCACCAGGGCAGCGGCACGCTCCTCGGTCCTTTGGTCAGTACCAATCCCCGCGGCACAACGCAGTCTGCCCATCTTATCGATGGTCGCGTTCGGATGCTCCATTTTTTTTATGATATCCTTTACAGTAATAAGACCCTTCAGTCTTCCGGCACGATCGACAATGGGCAACTTTTCGATACGGTATTTCTTCAATATCTTCTGGGCCTTTTCCAGACTCGTACCTTCGGGCGCGGTGATGAGCTTCTCATGGGTCATGAATTCTTTGACTTTGCGACCGAGGTTCTTTTCGAAGATAATATCGCGGTTGGTCAGAATACCCACGATTTTTTTGCCCTTGTCGACGACGACGACGCCGGAAATAGAATATTTGTCCATCAGGTCTTTTACCAGACGGATCGGCGATTCCTCATCGACCGTTATCGGGTTCATGATCATACCGCTCTCCGCGCGCTTTACTTTCTTGACCTCTACCTGCTGTTCCTCGATGGTCATGTTCTTATGAATGACCCCGATACCGCCTTCCTGAGCAAGGGCTATTGCCATTACCGATTCGGTTACCGTATCCATTGCCGCACTGACAATTGGCACGTTCAGCTTGATATTTCGGGAGAATTTAGTTGCGACACTGCATTCGTTGGGCAGGACTTCAGAATATTGCGGGATTAATAAAACATCATCAAATGTGAGACCTTCTTTTATATTTACGCTTACCATTAACAATTATAATGATTTTTCTCTATCCGTCAAGGAAAAAAGCAAAACAGAGATTCACGCCTTGGGGCGCGGCAACGTATCATCCAGCTGTGGGGTCAGGTCTTGACTATTGACAAAAGTAGCCCAATGTCTGAAACACTCATCAAATCGTCCGTATAGTACACCTTAGCTCAACAACGCTGTACCCAGATTTGTCAATAGTCAAGACCTGACCCCATAACCCAATCAAAGTGGAACAACCTGGTTGTTCCACTACGGGACGAACCAGAGCCCTGAAACCTCCTTGTTTGTGTTGTAAACGACCTTGACATTCACCTTCCCTTTCTCGAATTCGCAGGTCACGTAGGCAACGTCATATCCCTGCTCCTTTTTCTGGTTGACTTCGGCGATCTTTTGGAACGGGCCGACCTGCAGCTCCAGGGATTGCCATGCTTCGGCGATCTTATCCTCCGGCATTGCGCCCTTCATGGTTCCGTCGAATGTCGCGAAAACTCCGGCGTAGTTGCCGCTGGCGAGCATCTCGACGAACTGCCTGCCCGGACCCGTGATGTCTGGCGCTCCGGCTTGCTGACCCTGGTCACAGGCAAGAAAACATGCAACGAGTAGCACAATAAAAGCAATCGACAATTTCATCCTACCTCCTTTTCTTTTTTCGCGACAAAAACTTCAAAGAAAATATCCTGCATGATCTTGAAAATGGTTTTTCTCAATGATTGAATTGCATTATGTCGTTGTGTGTTCTCTCGGGTCATTTCGCTTTTCTTTTCATTATAATATGCATATCAAAATATGTCAACACTGCAGGTAGGGTAAATCAAATGCAACTTGGTGATTGACAGACACGGGATCAAACATATAATTTATTGCTCGATTTCAGTAGAGTTTGTGAATATAATGTAGGAGGTTATTATGTACGTTAAAATAAGACCCGCCATCCCAATGATCTCATTGCTGATTTTAATTCTTGTGATCATCAACTGCAAGCATGAATACCCACCTTTTGACGAATATGAAGTGGTTGGCTTTGTGCCAGTTGATTCAGTGACGTATGGTATGCTCTTCGCCAATGGTGAACGCCTCTTTGCCTTATACGATACTACATTTAACTACAATCCGGGTCCGTTGCTGCGGGAATACAGTCTCCAGGACCCAACAAATCCAACGCTGCAGAACGTTGAATTGCTCTACCTTCCACCTTCTTTGATTTTCAGAAAGCATCAAGACAGCCTTGTATTCTATAGGATGTCATATTACGATTTGTTAATATTGAATCTCAATACACTTGAGACTCATAGCCTGTATCTTGGATATAACGTGCAGGACATTGTCCACCGAGAGCATTTTCTCTTTGTCAGCACGTACGATGGATTACGTGTACTGGATATATCAAACCTACCTGACTATGTCGAGGTCTTCAACGATTCAATATATCGTTACGGCGCTTTTCTCACCTTGAGAGACACGATATTACTCGACATGTATGAATCCAATGACCACTACCGGGCCAAGATGTGGAATATAAAAAATGCGGAAAACCCCCAGATCATCTTTGAGGGTGAGTTGCCCGGCGTGTATTATCTGGCATACGGTCCAGCAATGACCGAACAGTACATAATCATTTTTGACCACTACGCCGTTCATCGCTACCGCCATGACACGTATGACACGTTGATTTACGAAGACATGCTCTACATCGACCAGAGCTATAGTAGTCCAAAAACCTCAGACTCGCTCATATATCTGCTCTACCAAGGAAACCGTATAGGTATAATACAAATGGACGATTTCGACGCCGAGCAGATCACGATCAGCGGAGATTACTGGAATTATCAAATGCTATCCTTCGAGATATTCGAAGAAACTATCTATGTTCTAGTGAGAAGACAGGGCATCCATATCCTACAGAGGAGGGCATCATGAAAAGAGCGATCTTTATTACGCTCATCCTGTTCTGTAGTATGCAAGCGATCGAGTATTCCCACCGTATCATTGCGCTGGGCACAGATCTTGCCGATCTCGTTCCTGATTACGAAACCGATCTATACCGGAATCCGCAGATCTTAGATAGAACCCTTGCCGGCATATCCTACAAGCCGGGGTATTCATACAGATACTGGATTTTTCCTTACCCTCCTTTTTACATATATGTATTTCCGACGCCGATTTCACTGAATCTTTTGACAAACAATCTCGGCATTATGGGTGAGTACTGGTTCGATTACAGCCACGATTTGGAGCCAGATGCGTACGGATGGCTGTCTTCTACCTTTCAGGCGTACCGGGTCCAGGACCTGTGGATGTCACGGATCAAGAAGACGGTCATCAACATCTATAATGATCTCGATTACTCGAAAATCGAATCAACCAATTCAACGAATGCAACTTCGACAGACCGCGATCTCGAATACATAATAGGAACACAGACCGCGTTCAACGTCAGAAAAAACCTGACTCTGGACATAAAGATCGGATTCGGGTTTTACGAGCACAAGAGTGAGCTTAGCGATTACGCATTCTATAATCAGCGTGTCAATCTCGGGCTGGCGCGTATCGGGCTATTCTGTAGAAAGGTGACGGCGTCCAATGATTTCTCTTCGTGGTACTTTGATGTCGGCAGTCCTCTGTCCAATACCGAAATCGACTCGATACCGTATTCACTGTATTCTTCTGTGTTCGAAGACGAGCACGTGTTCATGCTGGCAGCAAAGACACTGGTCTGGCGCTTGGGTTTTGCCAGAGCGATACCAGTCACGCGCACCGGCATGCTCGTCATCGGATTGAAGAACGCCTTCCTCATACAGAGCACCGGGAATGTCGCAGCCGGAACGGGGCTGCGCGGTATACAGAACACAATATCCTTGCCGTTAGGCATGGAACATTTAATCGGTACTGTAACTCTCCGCTTTGGTGCAAAGTTCTTCTACGATTTCAGACATAACCGTGAAGCGAGCGAAGATTCTGTCGCGGTACAGAATATCAGCCACGATCTCAATTACGACTATTCGTTCGGTTTCGGCTGGAAACCGCACAAGAAACTCACGCTCGACCTGTACAATACCGGAGACCTCGGGTATTTGCAGAACTGGGCTGTCTATTTGAAATACGAATTTTAGAAAATACTGAAGAATATTTAATATACCGGTAGTACAGAAACGGCAAACAACAGCGGTAGAAACGGCACATTAATTCAAGTAAAAAATTTAGAGTATGTCATACATGTCGAAATGCCGACATGTTGTAGGCATGCTGTATTGGAATCACCCGCCCTTATTTATTGACAATCACTGGTTTCCGATTAGAATATGTGTCCATGGGGGTTTCATGAAGGATATTACAAGACGAGATTTCATAAAATATTGTGGTGTCGGCGCACTCGGGCTGGTGTTGAAGCCGAATCTGATCTACGGCAGGACACCAGGCGGTCAGCGTGCGAGTGATGTAATACAGTGCTTTGATGAAAACGCTACTAGCGGCAGTACGATCAACGAGCCAATCGTCCAAACGATGATGGACGCTTCGATAAAACAACTGACCGGGATCACTGACGTCGGCGAGGCCTGGAAATCGGTTTTCCCGGGCATCACCGAGAACAGCGTCATCAGCATCAAAGTAAATGCTATAAATGAATACTTGCCGACCCATCCTGAGTTCGTAAACTGCATTATCAACGGCCTCATCAAGATGCAGTTCGGAAGCCAGTTCTTCAAGAGAAATAACGTAATAATTTGGGACTGCACGAACTATGACCTTACCGAGGGCGGTTACACAATTTATGACGGCAGCGACCCGAATACGGCACGTTGTTTCGGCACGAACCATTCAGGGCTCGGCTACAATTATTCAATGCCCTTCAACGTTGACGGCGTGACCAGTTACGCCAGCCGCATACTGACTGACATGACCGATTATCTGATCAATGCCGCGGTCCTGAAAGACCATAACGGCGCACAAGTGACCCTGACCATGAAGAATCATTACGGCTCGGTCAATAATCCCGGGTCATTACATAACGGCGTGTCCTACACCTGCGATCCCGATATCGCGGCACTCAATCAGCAAATACGCGATGTTATTGTTCCCAATAATATCCAGAAGATATTCATCATAGACGGCCTTTACGCCAAAATCTACTGGGGGCCAAATGGCCCTCCCAACTTTATTCCCAACAAAATGCTAATGAGTTTTGATACAGTAGCTTGCGACTGGCAGGGACAGATCCTGATAAATGAGATAAGAAGCAGCCAACAGTGGCCCACGATTTCCGCTCCTCATATTCTAACTGCAGAATCATACCCGTATAATCTCGGCACGACCGACGTCAACCTCATCGAGATCAACAATCCTTCCGGCACACAAGAACTGAAAGAACATACGCCGTTCAACGGTACGGTAAAAATTACACCCAATCCTTTCCGCGGGAGAACGACGATAAAGTTCTCTGCGGCTACAGCAGCACCAGTGCATATCGACTTGATCGACCCTGCCGGCCGTGTCACTGACAGGATCTTCGCCGGTAACCTGCCTTCGGGCGATCATCGGATCGATTATATAATGAAGAAAAAAATCGCCGCCGGGAACTATTTCATCAGGATCTATAACAACAGCGGCAGTTCCCTCAAAAAAGTTACTATCTTCAATTAGGAGGTAACATGAAGAAATTTATGCCTTTACTTATTTCATTATCACTTTTGCTCTTATGCACGCAAGAAGAAGGTCCCACCATGATCGACGTCGTGGATTTAATACCACAGAATGACGAGATCAGTGGCTGGACAAGAGACGGCGCCATGGAGGTCGCGGAGAACGAGACACAACTTTACGCCCTGATCAACGGCGAAGGCGTTGTCTACCTCGATAATGGTTTTGTTAAATGTGCATTCCAGGAATTCGTGGGTGACGTTCTGGGCAGTCAACGCAGCCTTCTGCTCCGTGCTTTTGACATGGGCGACACCCTCAATGCATACGCTGTGTATCATGACAGCCGCATTGAAACCGGCGTCGAAGTACCCTGGACCGAAACCGGGCACGCGGGCATTGAGGCGCGAATTGAATCAACCATCCTGTATCACAAAATTGAATTCTGGGAAAAAAGATTCCACATTGAAATCACCATAGACGATGGATCACCAGAGGCGCTCAACTTCGCCAAACTGTTCGCCCTCAACGTCTCAGATGCAATCAAAAGGACGACCGGCGATCCGGAGGATTAGCATGGACAAGATCACGCGCAGGGAATTCATCAAGATCGGTGCCGGCGCGGCGCTCGTCACCCTGCTGCCAAAATCACTGATCCATGCCGAGAAGAAAAACATGCCGGTCATCGGTGTTGCCGAAGGCGATAACTCAAAGCTGGTCAAGGCGGCGGTAGATCTCGTTGGCGGGATCGACAAATTCATGAAACCGGGTGATGTCGTCTGCATAAAGCCCAACCTTTCTTTTGCCTCGAACATCGACTGCGGAGCAACCACTGACCCGGATATAGTAAAACAGATGGTCCAGCTGTGCCTGGATGCCGGCGCATCAAGGATCATCGTTCTCGACCACACGATCCACGAGGCAACGCTCTGCGTGGAACGCAGCCGCATCGAAGAGGCGATCATCGATAAGAAGGTCAGCCTCGTGACCCTACAGCAAGAACGCCAGTATGCAGAAGTTGACGTTCCAAATGGCAAGGAACTGAACAAGATCCAGGTTGCCAAGGCAATACAGAATGCCAATCTGCTCGTCAACATGCCGACGGCAAAGTCGCACTCAGCGACCGGCGTGAGTCTTGGCCTGAAAGGCCTAATGGGGCTGATATGGGACCGTGGTTATCTCCACCGTGTGAACATTGACCGGGCAATTGCCGAACTGGGCACCGTGATCAAGCCTGACCTCACCGTGGTCGACGCAACACGCGCCCTTACAACCGGCGGACCAGGCGGACCGGGCAAAACGGTCGTTCTCAATAAGGTAGTTGCGGGCATCGACCCAGTCGCGGTTGATTCTTACACCGTCGGACTTGCCCAGTGGTACAAGAAATCCTGGACCGGAAAACAGGTAAAGCATATTCGGGCTGCTGCCGATCTTGGGCTCGGTGAAATCGATACCGCGAACATGCAGATCAAGCAAGCCAAAGTCTAACCGGCGAGGACAGAACCCAGAGGCAGGTGAAACTGCGGATAAAGAGAGCACGGATAATCCGGTGGACAATTCAGATACTCTTTCTTGGCTTGTTCATCGCCGCTTTCATTCAAACCCGCTACAGCGTACCAGTAACTTTTCAAAATCTCTTCTTTAAGTTCGACCCTTTAATTCTCTTAGTCGTCAGCATCGCATACCGCACGTTCATTACCGCGGCCATTTTGTCTTTGCTGATCGTCGCGGCGACAATATTTTTCGGCCGTTTCTTCTGCGGATTTGTATGCCCGCTCGGCACGACGATTGATATTTTCGATGTTTTCGTCAAAAAGCGGAAAAAAACAGAACCGTTATTGCGGAACGGCAAATATCTCACCTTGATCTTTTTGTTGATTGCCGCAGGACTCGGGATTTCATTCCTCCACTTCCTCGATCCTCTCGCGATCTTCGAAAGAACATTGACACTGGTTTTCTATCCAGCGGCCATGTACATCTCCAGCATTTTTAATATCGGAGTAAGAACCTTCTACACTGAATCAGCGATCGCTGTGGCGCTGTTCTCTTTAATTCTCGGTCTGAATTTTATCAACCGGAGATTCTGGTGCCGCAATGCCTGTCCGCTGGGCGGCTTGCTTGCTCTATTATCAAAGTCCGCGGTCTTCAAGTTTTCGTTTGCCGAAGGCTGCACAGAGTGCGGAATATGCGAAAAGGTCTGCCCGACGGATGCCATTTCCATCGAGAAGATGAAAGTTGATTCCGGTGAATGCATAGACTGCCTCAGATGCTTGTATGAATGTCCGCAGAATGTTTTGGAGTACAAGATTTCACTAGCACCCTCGTATCTCGACCTTAGCCGTCGACAATTGATCGGCGCCCTGGGCGCCAGCATTATCGTCGCTCCGCTCGCCAACTCGCTGTTGCATAGAAGACTCTCGGGACGGCTGATCCGTCCTCCAGGATCGATCCCGGAACCCGATTTCCTCGACACATGCATACACTGCGGCAAGTGCATGAAGGTATGTCCGACGAACGGCCTGCAGCCGTGTATACTGGAAGCAGGTGTGAACGGGCTCTGGACACCAAGACTCGCTGCCCGGATCGGCGGATGTGAAAAGAACTGTAATATGTGCGGGCAAATATGCCCCACCTCGGCGATCAGAAACCTCTCGCCGGAAGAGAAAACCTATGCCAAGATGGGAACGGCGGTCATCGACCGTGCGCGGTGCATTGCCTGGGAGCAGGACCGGGTTTGCCTGATCTGTGACGAAGCCTGCCCCTATGCTGCCATCAGTTCGCTCAGCGAAACGGTCCGCAATACGACACTGCTCAGGCCTTTCATAGACGAACAGATTTGTACGGGATGCGGACTTTGCGAGGCGCGCTGCCCGATCGAAGGACGTGCCGCTATCGAGGTCTACTCCATTGGCGAAGAGCGCATGCGGCGCGGCTCCTACATCACGGAGGAAAAAATCAGACTGCGCGCGTGTGAGGAGAAGGAAGAAGACTTACCGTCCGGCTTCATCATCGACAATTGATACCCGTCCTCTTATTTCTCCTCGGTTTTTCACAAAAGCAGATCGCAAACAATCCCATAATACTTGACGGCATTGAAAGCCGATACGCATCGGAATACATCCTTACGACGACTCCGCTTGGTATCTACAATTTTGACCGGAGTTCAAGGACATGGAAGAGCATCACGACAGCCCATGGTCTGCCTGACAACGAAGTCCATATTGTTGGTCTCGATCAGGGGATTCTCTGGGTCGCAACAGGAAAAGGACTGGCTTCGGCTGACATCCGGCTGAATGACTGGATCACATATGAAATGCCCGGCACCGTGAAAGGCCTATCCTTCGACGAGAGTTACGCCTGGGTCACGGGTGATTTCGGATTGAAAAGATTCGATAAGTATGCGGAAATCTGGGAGGGCATCGATGACACACCGGCCGAGGATATACTCTTTGACAAGAATTTTCTGTGGATCGCCACAGCGCACGCCATTCTCAGGTACAATCGTGAATTCGAGAGGATCGAAGAAATGTATGCGGCACCCAAACATGAATATTACTACATCATCGACACCAAATCGAGAATCTGGTTCCTGGCCGAGGAAAATTTCGTAGCATATGAGAAAAGCACGGAAGCATGGACAGAGTATGCTTCAATGAGAGTGGACGATTACGCAACTCTTGATGATTCTCTTTTCGTGGTCAGCGATAAACGGGTTCTTCTATATAACCCGACCACCAACAGCTGGGGAACACTGATCGAAGTAGAAGGACTTGGCAATATAAACGGCATATCCATCAGCCCGAAGACATCGAATAAAATTTCATTCGCCACAGACCAGGGATTGCTGCTGTATGACCTGGTCGAGAAAACGCAGGTCGTGCATAACCGCACCAACGGCATGTTCAATGATACGATAGCCGATGTTTACGAAGCACCCGGTTACCTCTTCGCGATCGGTCCACGCAGCATACAATATTATGATAAGAGTACCGGTATCTGGCAGATCGAAGAGTTGATCCCGGTTGAGGGCATCAGTGCAAAAATTCTGAGCTATGACGAAGCCGGGTTGCATCTAAACGCGATCGATGACATTGATGTACGGCTGCAGGGCAGGGCATACTACTCGGTTTTTGGAACCATCAGGGACAGCCTGGAATGGAATGACTACTCGACGATAAATCTGCGCCTGATCGGCCAGCATGCGAGCAACCGCATGATATCTATTTATTATGATGATACAGACAAGGAAGATACACTGTATGGTTTCGGTTACCGTGGCCTCGAAACCGATTTTCTCTACCGCGCAAACGGAGGCTTCATCGAATCCGAGTACTACGAATTCAATCTGGTACCCGAATTCTCAACATTCGGAGCAAATGCAAGATTACGCCACAGTGCGCACAGCCTGATGGTACAGGGAGGACAGCTGAGATCCAGTCATCAAAATGATTTTTTCTACGGACGCTCGTTCGAACGCGATACCACCATACAGGATATTCATTATTCCAGGAACACGTTCTATAGAATACCCCAGGGAAATACCGTAACACGCAACGGGACGGACACGATATTCGTGGATGACCGCCTGCAGGAAACGAACTCGATCGCCACCAGAGCAGGATACACTATCGCGGGCATCACCGGTGATTTTGACCCTCTAATTAATGGCTTCGATTACTTCATTGATTACGAGAACGGTATCCTGCAGCTCCTCCGTCCGGTAGGTGATGATTTTGTGGTCGTCCTCAAGGCTGACGGACAGGAGATCATCATACAATCCGATCTGATACGTGACAACGTGCTCTTGAATGTATACGCGCTCGGGCCGGACATAGTACCGGGTTCTCTGGAACTCAGTATATTCGATACCCTGGGTGCAGCGCATCCTCTTAGCGAATTCGGGATCGATAACAACGGCGACGGCCTGGTCGACGCGGAGTTCATCAGTTACCGGCTCGGCTATCTGATGTTCCCGCAGGAACGGCCGTTCCCGGACGAGGTCTACGACCAGCAGCTGAACGTGTATACAATTGATTACAGGTTCCTGACCCAGTCGGTCTTCTATTCACTAAGCAGACAGCCGGTAATGATAGGTAGCGAAAAGGTTTTTGTGGACGGCGAGCAGGTGACAAGGAATTATCATTACAGCATTGACTACACTTCAGGTACAGTCCTTTTCCTTAGCGACGACGTGGTTTCTGATTTCAGCGAGGTCGAGATACAATATGTGGCCGTGGAAAGAACACGTTCTGATCCGTTCTACTCGGTGCAGCCGAACATCAAGATCGGCGATAATATCAACATCGCGCCGGGTTACAGTGCGATCGATGAAGAGGAAATATTTCACCTTTCCGGCAAGTACCAGAACGGTTCGGCAAAAAATTCGATCGCTGTCGTGCCCCAGGTTGCAGTCAATGAAGATAAGGAATATGCCCAGGACTATCTGCTGGTCGCCAACTACCAGGCGCTGACGCTGAATGCAAACTATCGCGGTTTCTCGGAAGGATTCGAATCGTTCGGATTGAGCGAAAAGCGCTACGGGAATATGGAACACAGCGGCGCGGTTTCGCTCGGTATAGAACCGGTCAACTATGTACGTTTCAACACCAGCGTGAAAAAAGAATGGCTCACAGATTCACTCGACAATTCAAACGAAACCGAATTCATTTCCGGAAGGATAGAGTATTTGAATCCGAGTCTGCCGAACGGATTTTTACTCGCTGCCCGGAATAAACTGCCGGATTATGAAAAGGTCCGTCTTCAATGCAACGCGAATTACAACTTCCAGATGGCCGAGAACAAGGTTCGTCTGACTTCGTCGATCTATAATGATCTCCTCCATTTCAGTGACGACAGCCAGAAAGAAATACTCGGATACACCGTTAACACCAACATCGCACTGAGTTTTCCGGTAAGGGTGGACATCTATGTGCACGGCGTAGACCGTTACGCAGAAGAATATCGGGAAAAGGATGAAAATGAGATCCGTCTCGCCCTGAATATCGACGTGATACCCGGGCTGTACTACACTGGCAATTATCAACAAAAGAAGGAAACCTTCTTCCTGCCGGCGTCCAAGGACATGTCGGTGCGGAGTTATATGTATAACGACCTCAACATCGCGCCGGGCAGCTGGTATTCACCTCTGAGCATTATCAATTTCACACTGGGTACCGGCCAGAATTTTGAAGAGTATCTGGGCAATGTTCCGCTCAGCCGCAAGCTGCCGCTGTTCCTGGTCGGACCGGTCGAGAATGACATTGCCACGCTTTCTGATCTGAGTAATGCCTACGCAAAGATATATTTCAAGCCGCTATCCAATCTCAATCTGCAACTCAAGCGAACTTTAAACCGCAGCGGTACCGCGCGCTACGACACGCCCGTCCTTCGCCGTGGATATGCCGACGAAATAAGGGCAGAATATGAACAGGCGCGAATCGGATTTGTAACGGTTGTCTTTAACCGTGCAGAAAACCGGTTCTATCCTGTGCAGATCACCACGAACACCTACCTCGAATGGATAAGATCCTGGACCGCGCAATTGAGGACAAAATTCAGTGCCAATCACAGAATAGATAAGGATGATTATCAAACCGCTCAAGCCGAAGATTCAGAATCCACCGTAAGAATGGAAACGCTCTGGAGGTTCGGCCGCAGGTCATATGTCAACTTGAGCATCGGCGCAAGGAGACAATATCGATTCGCGAGCGGACTCAGCAATTCAATTCTACCCGGGTGCAGTGTATACCTTAACATGATCGAATTCCTGTATATGCAGTTAGATTATGAAGCGAACGTGCTTATCCACGGGCAAACAACCCATTTACTGTCGGCAAAGATAATGGGATCGTTCTAACACAGAAAACTCGTTTGGCTCGCTAACACCGTTAGTTTCGTTATTTTCGTTAGATCCATTCAACATACGGCGACAGGCATACACTTTTTACACTTTTGTACATCAAAGGCTCGTTTAGATCGTTATTATCGTTACTTCCGTTACTTCCGTTGAATCCATTAACGCCACCCGTGTGAAATTCGCATTTCGATACGAACTCTCCGAAGAACTCAATGCGGCATCAGAATTCAGATCCTGCTGGCCGTAGGTTTCAAACGCAGAGAGATAATATCCCCGTTCTGTTTGGGGAGTGAAACTATGGAATATCAAGTGGCGACTATCTATTATCGTTGTTTCAGCGATACTAACGAAAATAGCGGGATTAACGATAATAGCGAAATTGTCGATATTGACGGGACTAACGAAAGCAACGATCTGAGGGGTTCTGTTTTCGGTCATCCTTGACAGTATAAATATAATAACTATAATTACGCAATAAATACAGGAGGTTTTATGCGTTACGTAAAACTGGGTTTGCCTATATTGCTGGCTTTGTTGATGCTCTTAGGGTGCCCAAAGAAACAAGTAGTACAGCCTACCGAGGAAGTGATCGTGGAAGAAATTCCCGAGGAAATAATCATCGAGGAACCGGCTCGACCGCCATTCGAGATGCAGCGTATTTTCTTCGACTTTGACAAATCGGATATCCGGGTTGATGCCGCAGGGGCATTGAAGCAAAACGCTCAAATGATGGATCTCTATCCCGAGGCGAACATAACCATCGAAGGGCATTGCTGTGAAATCGGCACCGCCGAATACAACCTCGCCCTGGGTGAGAGACGCGCAAAGGCAGCGTTCGAATATCTGGTAATGCTTGGCATCGATCCCGGACGCATGTCTACGGTCAGCTACGGTGAAGAAAAACCGCTCGATCCCACGGTTCTCGAACAGAACCGAAGATGTGAATTCAGAAGAAATTAGCGGACATTCACTACAATCTCAAAAAATGCGTAAAAGAATATTAAGAGTCGCTTACATATTGCCCATGCTCGTGCTGGTAATCCTCACCAGCACGAGCTGCTTAAGCAGCCAACGGTTCCGCAATTATGGCTGGCAACTCGACAGCCTGCGATACTACACGCGAAAAATAGACAGCCTCATTGCCGTACAGGGAGATGAAATCGCACAGCTGCGCACCGACCTCTTCGTGAAGACGAACGAGCTGAGTCAGAAATTCGACATGCTGAATTCACGGCTGGGTGAGTCGGAAACACAGATAAGCCAGTTATCCAGCAAGATTGGGCCAACCCAGCGAGCGGTCGCTGATTCCGACGCCATTGCGCAGGTGAGCCCGGAGATCCGCACGCTTTACGAATCCGCCTACAAGCATTATATCAAAGGAAACTATCAGGAAGCGATCGACGGATTCCTGGCATACCAGCAAGCAGCGCAGGATGGTCCGCTTGTGGATAACGCGCTGTACTGGATCGGCGAGTCGCATGCTGCTTTGGGCCAACTCCAGAAAGCGGTAAACACGTTCCAGGAACTGGTCAACAAATATCCGAAAAGCGGGCGCGTGCCGACCGCGTTCTACCGAATGGGTATCATATATGAGGAAGGGAAGGACCTGAAGACAGCCCGCTTCTATTATAACCAGGTGATCAAGAACTTCCCCAACTCACCCGAGGCAGCTCTCGCAAGGAGCAAACTACAACAACCATGAACATATTCAGGATCTTCTTAGAATCCAGCATCGCCGCCCAGATCATAATGATCATTCTCTTGATTTTCTCTGTCTGGTCATGGGGCATATTCCTCAAGAAAATGTTCGAATTCGGAGGCGTGAAGCGGCGCACGAAGAGGTTCATGTCCAATTACAATTTTCACAAAAACACAAAAGAATGGGGAAACTTCGGTTTCCAACTGACCGACAATCCATACGGAAGAGTCCTTGCCAGCGGGCTTGAAGAATACAAAAAACTGAAAGTACAGGTAAGCGCGCGTCTGATGAATCAGCAAGAGCATAAAAAGGAACGTGGCTTTATTAATGAACTCGCCGACAACGTTCAAATGGCCATGGAAAGGACAAAGATCGGAGAGACCGCGCAGCTAGAAACATCCCTTCCGACCCTGAGCACCTTTGTCAGCGTCAGCCCGTTCCTAGGCCTCCTGGGCACAGTTTGGGGTATCATGGAAGCCTTTCTGGAGATCCGCGCCCGGGGCTCGGCGCACATCACCATTGTCGCGCCTGGCATTTCCGACGCGCTGATCACAACTGTATACGGGCTCCTCGTGGCAATTCCGGCGCTCATCTTCTACAATATGTTCAGAAGCCGGGTCAACAGTTACAGCAGTGACCTCGAGAAATTCATCAACGAAATCTACGCCAACCTGCGCAAAGAACTGCTAACACTTTCACAATGAACAACAAGGGATTGATTTCCGAGATCAACATCACCTCCCTTGCCGACGTCAGTATCACGCTGCTTGTAATCTTCATCATCACCGCGCCAATGATGACCCCGGGGATCGACGTCAATCTGCCCCGCACCGATGCTTCCCTGCCTCACGATGAAGAAGGAGTCACGGTTTCGATCAACAAAGCGCTCGAAATATTCGTCGATAACGAGCGAGTGCAAGTAGACAACTTCGAAGGGAAGATCCACCAGATACTGAACAGCAAACCGCCCGGCATCATCATCTACCTGCGCGCCGACAAAGAAGTCGACTACGGCTTCGTCGTCGAAATAGTTGGCAGACTGCGCAAGGCGGGCGTCAAAGAACTAGGACTTGTTGCCGAAATACCGCAGGGATGAACCGCTTCCACATTTTGTCCGTCGTGCTTCACATTCTGATCTTCGCGGCGATCTTTATTTCGGGCCGTGCCCATTTTAGGCCGATACCCCAACTCGAAGTCTATAAAGTCAGTCTTGCCCCTCTACCCCAGCCGAAAGTAATCGCTCCCGAAGAGGTTCCAGAGGAAAAGGAAGAAGTTATACAAGAAGAGAAGCAGGAAGAGAAAGCGCCGCCAAAGGAAGAAGAGAAAAAACCCCAACCTGCTAAGAAGCCTGTCGAAGAAAAAGCCAAGGAAGTGGTCAAAAAAGGATTGCCAGACATAAAACCGAAGATCTATACTGGGAGCGGACGGGGCTTTACCTATTCATATTACCTGAATATCCTGCTCAACAAGATAAGCAAGAACTGGCATAACCCGTTCCGCGACCAGGATGTCATCTTGAAGAGCATAGTGTACTTTGAGGTCGATAAGAACGGCAACATATACAGCATTCGTATAGAAGAAGATTCCGGCAATGACATATACAACGAAACGGCCATGCGCGCCGTTGTCGTCACGAAATCGCTGCCACCCCTGCCCGATGAATTTGCAGATGACTACCTGAAAGTACATCTGGAATTTCTGACCGCAAAGTGAAAAATTTACTCCTCTCAGTACTGCTTGTCGCCGAAGTGGCACTTGCGCAGGACGTTTATCTTCGATTGACCGACCACGGCGGCGGCAAGATCAATCTTGTCGTCGAACCATTCACATCAAAGGAATCGCCGTCACGCGACGAAACCGCGCGGCAGGTAACAGTCGTCGAGGACGTTCTCAAGAAAGACCTCGAATATTCACTGTACTTCGACATCTTCACCGATACTACATTTCTGGCAGAAAACGCCGAGGGAGTAATACTGAAGGCCGCGTCCGAAAAAGACAAAATCAATGTTCGGCTCGAGGATTTTGATTCCCGTGAGAAAATTGGAGAGCGGACATATGAGGTCGAAACCGATGGGAGACAAACAGCCCACCGCATAGCCGACGATGTGATCAACATCTTGACCGGAGAGAAAGGTATTTGCAGAACAAGGGTTCTCTTTTCATACAAGACAACTGCCGGCAAGGAGATCGGTCTGATCGATTACGACGGGTTCAATTTCACGCATGTCACGAGTAACGGCAACATCAACCTTTTCCCTTCATGGGCTTCAGATGGCAAGCGCATGCTTTTTTCAACCTACACCGAAGACCGTTTGAAGATCTATATCTATGATTTCACAGAGAAAAAAATGACTTCCCTGTCTTCTTTCAAGGGGCTGAATTTTGCTCCCTGCTGGTCCCCCGATGGTACGAAGATATGCATGAGTTTATCAAAAGACGGCAATGCGGAATTGTATCTGCTCGACCTCAACACAAGAAAAATGAACCGCCTGACGAACAACTCGGCGATCGACACTTCACCCACTTTTTCACCGAACAGCCGGGAGATCGCCTTCGTGTCCGACCGTTCTGGCAACCCTCAGGTCTATGTAATGGACACCCACGGAGGCAATGTCCGGCGTCTCACGTATCATGGTAATTATAACACATCGCCGGCCTGGTCGCCGCGCGGTGATATTATCGCCTATGTTTCCAGGGAAAAGGATAATTCTCAACAAATCTACGTTACCGACCCAACGGACTTCAGCCCGTTTCGGCTAACGTATCTGGGCAATAGCGAAGAACCGGGGTGGTCCCCGGACGGTCTTCACATCGTCTTCACATCCAACCGAACCGGCCGGTATGAATTGTATACGATGAACTGGGACGGTTCGCGACTGCGTAAACTGACGAACGGTATTACGGCCAACGCACCGGACTGGTCTCCGATCTCTGAATAACCGGTCAATATCCCTGACGCAGGGTATCGTACTCAGAGACATTACGAATGAGATGAAACCCGTCTCTGAATTCAATATAGAATAGACAACTCCCGATCGAGAATTCATCCCAGTAGTATATTACGATATATTCCCCGGTATCCATAACAGTATCACCTATCAGGTCAACGACATACGAATCCATACCACTGCCAACCTGAATACTGTCGCGCGCCAGCTCTTCCGTGCCTCGGTACAAAACATTCATTATTTCAAAAGATCGCTCAAAAGGTTCGACAAAGTCAACCTGCATTCTTACACCGATCAGATAACCACTATTATTATACCAACCGAGGACAGGTCTGGAGGAATATATCGGCGGCGGCGTCATAAAATCATCGCCACCGGGATCGTAGGGATTCATCCGCTCACGGCAGCCGATCGCAAGTAAGAGTAGTGCCAATATTAGTTTTGCACGCATCATTCCTCCTACAGGTCCCTCTTTATACCAACCACCATCTTCGAATTACCAGCGTACCGCAAGTCAAGCATCGGCAATAAATGCGATGATTGATACAGCTTCGATCTTTTGATCTGATAGTATATCGCACGCGCGATGAAAACTACAGCACCAACACCAAAAGCATTCCTGATGTTGTCGTACCGCTGTACTTTATCCCACGATTCAATGGCTGAGCTCATGCTTTCGCTCGACTGGTATTCAGCATATGCATCATTCGCTCTAACATGAAAAATCGCTATGCCGCCAATGCATGCAGCACCGACCAGTGTACTGACCAGCACCTTACGGGAGTAGCTACTACTCATCCGGGGGATATCAATACTACTATCCGGCGTAGTAGAAACAAGGGTCAACACAAGCAAAACATATGTCATTATGCCACCTCCTGCTGATCTTCATTGAAAGATTCTCCTGAGATACAAAACAGACGAACATTTGATCCATGATACATTCATTACTCGCTGAAGTTCTGCCATGATTATAACCTCGCGGCACTCTGTGTCAATATGATCGAGATTTACGAAGCGGAGGGCAAAGGAAATGAAAAAATTATCGCGCTGCCGAGTGCTATTGACTTGGCTTTCGTTCTGGATAACCTTAAAAGTCATGTTGTTAGCGGATAGTACACAATTGAAAAATGTTTAGTCTTCTACGGAAAAAGGGGATCCTTTTTTTGGGACTATCGAATACGATTTCCCAACTCGGGGACCGTCTTACCCACATGGTCATTATAACTTTGATCGGCATCATGTTCCCGGGACGTATTTCCGCATTCAGCGAATTCTCTATCACTTTTTCGCTTCCGATCGTGATTCTCTCGCCATTCGCCGGCGTCATTGTCGATCACTGGAACAGGCAGACAATAATGTTTCGCTGCCATTTAATCCAAGCCATTCTTATTTTCATAACACCGTTTTTCATCATGTTGACGCACAGCATGGCCCCGGTCTGGATACTGGTCGTTCTTTTCTTCTCCCTCGATCTTTTCAACAACACCTCGAAGAACAGCGTCATTCCTGATCTGGTCAGTTATGATCAATTGGTACCGGCGAATTCTGTAATCATCACGCTGGCACGGGTCGCGACTTTCATCGGCATGGTCGGCGGTGGATATCTCATCCGGTGGGTAGGCTGGCAAGTCGGTTTCTTCATTGATGCATCGGCCCACATGATCGCTGGTGCGCTCGTTCTGGGCATGGGGGCGAGGAGTATGTTCGCGCCGGTCAGGAAGGTCGATTTTTCCTTATCGAAAGAGTTGAAGAAGTCACTTAATACTTTCCTGCTCGACCTCAAAGAACTCCTCATATTGCTGTACAGGGACCGAATGGTCGTGCTCGTGATGATATCGGTCTTCGTGCTACCATTTGTCTCCGCCGTTGCTTACACAGTTCTTATTTTTCTTGTGCAGCAGGAGTTCGGCATGGGCACACCCGGTGTCGGGCTGCTCGGCGGTATCATCGGAGTTGGCATGCTCTGCGGTGCCATAATGATCGGTTATTTCGGACGCTATGTCAGCCGAGGCTTAATACTAATATACAGCATTGCCGTACTCATGCTTTCGTTTTTCGTCGGCCCCTTCTTTATCACTCCGGTATATCTGTACATAATGTCATTTCTCGTTGGTATTGTGTACTCATTTATAGGCATTTCTCAGGACACGATCCTTCAGGAAGATGTTGTCAAAGGCATTCGCGGACGCATATTCGCAACAAAGGAATTCATTGCAAATCTTACTTTCGTCATATGGGCAGTATTGATCGGAGTAATATCTTCAATGCTTGGGCCATTCATGATCATCCGGTTTGTCAGTTTCGTGTTACTTGTTATTCTGGCGTTCTCGATCATCATTTACCGCTCCATCCCCCATGAGGTAAGATCCAGGTTGTAGTATACGATTGCATGTCTACAATAATATAAGGAAAGGATTCAAATGATCGATGCAATAAGATTTGGCGTCTCGATGAGCAGGGAATTGCTCAAGAATTTTGACCAACTCATCAAAGACATGGGGTACCGGAACCGGTCTGAGGCAATACGGGATCTGATCCGGGAGCGTCTCGTGCAGCAAGAGTGGCAGCATACAAATCAGGAAACGGTCGGGACGATCACCATCGTCTACAGTCATGACGTTCACGAATTGACCGAAATATTAACTGCCCTTCAACATAAATACCATAAACAGATAATCTCGACGATGCACATTCATCTCGACAAGCACAACTGCCTGGAGGTGCTCGTGGTAAGAGGCAGGGGACAGGAGATCAAGAAGATAGCCGACCGCCTGCTGAGCACCAAAGGCGTAAAGCATGGCAAGCTGACGACAACGACGACAGGACGATCACTTGCATAAAAACGGGTCATAGGTTATTTTTTGTAGCTGCCCGTATCGTTTGGTTCGTTAATCTCGCTAATTCCGTTAGTCCCGCTGTAACGACATTTCGAAAAGATCTCGTATTCGTGTACGTTCCAGTGGTACAGGATGCTACCGGAGTTCATATCCAGTATCGAGAATCGAGCATCAAGCATCCAACGGGAATAACGAGATTAACGCAATTAACGGCATTTTTTTGTGCCTACGCTTGACAGGGTCGTGGTGTTCGCTATAATTGACCATCGGGGCGTGGCGCAGCTGGTTTAGCGCGCCAGCTTGGGGTGCTGGAGGTCGTCGGTTCAAATCCGATCGCCCCGATCTTCCTCCAAATGCAAAATACGAAATTCGCAATTCGAAATGTCTTAAATCTCTCCTGCCTTCTTCAACCCGTACTTGGCAAATATCGGGCCGACCAGTTCATATATCACCGTAGTCGCGGTGATCGTCGTGAAGATGACATCGCCGTACTCCGGATACAACGCCTTGGCGCTCAATGCAACGCCGAGCGCCACTCCGGCCTGCGGTACCAGCCCCCAGGCGAGGTACTTGCTGATGTTCTCTCCGGCCTTCGATATGTAAGACCCGAGTCTCACGCCAATGAATTTGCCAAAGACCCTGAATATAATATATAGCACTCCCATGATGCCGACCTTCGGCAAAAGATGAATCTCAAGATTTGCACCAACCAGAACAAAAAATCCCAGAAAGAAGACCATATCGATGTCTCTCAATTTTTCAAAGAACAATTCATTGTTTCTGACGATGTTAGCAACGACCAGGCCAAAAGCGATATTGGTTAAAAGCGGGGAAAGTCTCAGGGTCATGGATAAACCCACTGCCAACAGTATGAAACCAATGACAATGACAAGCACTTCCTCCACCGTCATTATGAAACGGGATAGTAGATTGAGAGCGAAACCCAGTACTGCGCCGAGTATCAAGGCCGCGCATATCTCAAAAATGGCCTCGAGGAGTACAACGGAGTTGAAAACTCCAAGCCTCAAGGCATTTGCCGTCGTTATCGCCAGGGCTGAGAATATCAGACACCAGGCATCATCAATTGCCACCACTTTCAAAAGCATTTCGGTAACCGGCCCGCTGGCCCGATACTCCCGGATCACCATCACGGTTGCGGCGGGTGCAGTCGCTGCGGCAGCCGCTCCCAAAACGAAAGCCGGATGTATGGGAAGGTTATTCAAAGAATGATAGGCGATCATTACCAGTGTAACAAGGATCCAGGCAAACGCAGCTTCGAGTACAGAGATCCATATCACCGGTTTACCGGCTGCTCTGATACCTTCTATCCTGAAATTCGCACCGAGGGTGAAAGCGATAATACCCAGCACAAAATTCGAAACGAAATCGGATGCATCCATGATCTTGACTGGAATGAGATTCAACAAACGGGGACCGATAAGGATCCCGACCAGAAGATATGCGGTAACGGCAGGGAAACTAATGCGGCGCAGAAGCTTTGCACCCAAATACGCACATATGATAATGAGGGCAATGCCCAGTATACTATTCAGATGGCAAAATCTCCCCGGCTTTTATAAGGCTGTATTTCGTCAACAAAGGGCCGATCAGTTCGAATATCACCGAGGTTGCAGCTATGATGGTGAAAATATAACCTCCAAAATCCGGAAAGGTTACCTTGGCGACAAGACCGATACCCAATGCTACACCAGCCTGTGGTGCCAGGCTGAGGCCGAGCCAGTGCTCAACACTCTTTGGCGCGTTGCTTATCCTCGCGCCGAGTTTGGCACCATAGACCTTTCCTATCGTACGGAATACTATATAAAGAATGCCGGCAAGTCCCATTTTATATAGTATTGCAAAATCAAGATGGGCGCCGGACATGATGAAGAATGCAAGATAAAGAGGAGTGTCGACCGAGCGCAGGACTTCGAAGAACCTGTAATTCTCACGGGCGATATTGACCATGACCAAGCCCATCATCATTGCCGACAATAGCACCGACACCTCCAGGGCGATGGACAAACCGACATCCAGGAACAATAGGCCGAGCGTATAGACCAGCAGTTCTTCTCTCGTCCTTACATACTTGCTCAATCTGGAAGAAAGATATCCGAGCACACCACCAAGCACCAGAGCGCCGAATATTTCACCCAAACCGGCAAACACGATCGACAGCTGAAACACGTCGGCGCGCATTGCATTACCCACCGCAATTGCCATGGCGGCAAAAATAAGACACCAGGCATCGTCGATAGCAACCACTTTGAGCAGCAACTCAGTGAGTATACCGCTTGCCCGGTACTCGCGGATAACCAACACCGTGGCAGCGGGTGCAGTGGCCGACGCGGCTGCACCCAGGACAATAGCAGGGTATATGGGCATCTTGATGCTGATGAAGTACACAATCAGGGCAGTCGAGACGAGTAACCAGGCTGCCAGGGCGGCGCTCAGTGAAATCCACATGACCTGTCTCATACCCTGGCGCAATTTGTCAATACGGAAATTCTCACCCAGACTGAAGGCGATCAGCCCCAGAACAAGATTCGAAAAGAACTCTGAGGCGGCAAAGATCTCTACCGTGACGAGGTTAAGCAACTGGGGGCCGATCAGGATGCCTACTATCAGAAAGGCGGTTACGCTTGGCAGGCGCACCAATTTCAGGAGGCGCGCGCCGACAAATCCCAACAGTAGAATCAGACCGGCGCTGAGTAGGCTATTCACTGTTCAAGATTTCGTGTTCTTTTAATATGAAGACAAGAATATCGAGCAAAGACAATACGCCCACCAACTTCTTGTCTGCGACTACGGGTAGCGTCTCGATGTTATGAAGTCTCATGAGCCGTCGCGCCTCGCGTACTGTTCTATCCTCAGTGATAGACACATAGTTCGTGTTGATGATGTCGGCAACCAGAATTAGCGTACCCATTTCGGGAGAGAGTTCGAGATTCAAATCTTCATCATCGACTTTCTCGACAAAAGGCATTCTTTCCACTATTTCGCTGACCGATCCTGAAAAAGGACGGAATATGCTCAGAATTCCGCGGTAGTTCACTATTCCTAATAGCGTCCTGTCCTCATCGACAACCGGGAGCATGTAGTGATTAGTCTTTCGCATGAATTCAATCAATTGCTTCAGATTTGTCGAAGGGCTAACCGTAGGTGCATCACGCCTCATTACTGATGCGACCGATAGTTTTTCAATGTCCATACTGGAATTATATAGAATATCTAATACTTTGCAACACTGAATATACTACTGGCTCACTGAATTCAGGCCGCGACAACCTTGTTGCGCCCACTCATTTTGCCTTCGTACATCGCCTTGTCCGCCTTGCCGATGAGCTCGTCGCGCGTCTTGGCATCTTCGGGGTAAGCGGCAACACCAAGCGTCACCGTGATACTGAATTTCTTGTTGCCGAATGCGTAGAACGGTTCGCGGCCGATCACCACCCTGATCCTCTCGGCAATAATCAATGCGGTTCTCTTATCCGTGTTTGGCAAGAGAACGATATACTCGTCACCACCGTAGCGCACGATCACGTCATTCTTGCGGATAACCCTGGTCATTCTTTCACCGACAATTTTCAGGGTCTCGCTGCCAACAAGATGACCGAAATTGTCATCGACCAGCTTGAAAAAGTCGATATCCAAAAATATCAAGGAAATCCTTCCGCTTGCGTCTTTCCTCTCGATCAGAAAATTATCCAGGAATTGATTGCAGTACCGGGTGTTATACAATTGAGTGAGATCGTCGACCAGGCTCGCCTGTTCCATTTTTCTGTACAGGTTCGCCTTCTCGAGCGCTATGGTCAAATGCGCAACAACATTTTCGAATATTTCGAAATCGTCCTGCGTAAAAGATTCGCCGCCTATTTTGTTGACGACCTCCACGACCCCGATGATCCGATCACGGCTCCTCATTGGCACACAAAGCACCGACTTTGTGGTGAACTTTGTTTGCTGGTCGACCCCTGAGTAGAACCGGGGGTCTTTCGACACATCGGGAACCATCAACGACGCGCCGTACCGGGAGACCCAGCCGGCAACACCCTGCCCAATTTTCAATCTCATTCCCAGAAGTTTCTTCCCGGCTTTTCCCGAGGCCGCCTCAAAAACCAATTCTTTTGTTTTCTCATTGATCATAAGAACCGACCAACCTTCCGCGTTTATCAGATCCGCGGCTTTTGCCATGATAGTATTAAGAATCTCTTTGGGCTTGAGCGATGAATTGATCGCCTGAACCACCTCATTGAGTGTCTGCAATACCTGAACCTTTCGCTGCAGAGACATCACGGTCTTGCGGTTGTATATAATCTCATTTCTCCGTTGAATGGCTTTTTCCAAAACTTTCTGCAGGAAATCGATCCTATAGGGGCGAAGGAGCAATCCCGCCACGCCGGCAAAAATCGCTTTCTCCAAATTCATTACCGCACTTCGGTCGGCGACAAGTATGACAGGCACTTCCTCGTGCTGTTTCCTTAACTGATCGAGTATTGTCAATGCTGATACATCAAGTATACATATGTCACACTTCTTCTTCCGTACAATCTTACGCAACTCGCCTATGTTCGATACTGTAGTATTGCTCAATCCGAGTTGGTGAAGATGTCTGGAGAGAGTCGTAAGTCTAAGGCGGTCCGGATCGAAGACTAATGCTTCCATCAAAGAGTCAAGACTTCATATAACATCTTAATTCTCTTGTTATCTGTATCATAGATGTTGTTGCGATCATCAATAATAAAATCGTCGATACGCGCATCCACTATCGCCTTATTCTTGTTCAACTCGCCAAGCAAATGCGCACCCTTCGGCACAACCGACACTTTGAGATCAGAGAAATTGTAGCCATGTGTCGTATCACGGAACTCCCGAAGGAGTTTACAGTATTTCTCATAATCATTCTCTTCGATCGGATACTCGAAGTTATCTGCATTAAGGACAAGGTTAACTAAAGTGGGAAGATCACATATGATAACAGACCGTCCCGGTTGTCTTTCTCTCGAATACAGATTGGCATCGGCCAGAATCGGCCCAACCAGATCGGGGTCCCCGTACGAATTCGGCGCGAAGATAACATCCTGATCAGGTACTCCCGAAGCGATGCCGACGCCGATCCGGAAGAGGCTCTTGAACTCAGGCGGCAGCAGAGCATACGTAATACCATCCAGTTCAAGAGTTCGCTCGGCGACATCCGCAAACCATTCCCGGTAATGCACGAAGTTCGCCCGGATAAATTCCTCTGCCCTCTGTACGATATCGCGAGCGCACAGGACCGCACGCTTTGCCGCATCCGCGGCAGGAATTATATCACATTCACCGCCTGAACATATTGAATAACGGAGCTTGGTTCCCTTCCCGGTCACCGATTCGGTGTACAGATAATTGTAGAGAGAGCCTGAATTCTCGGAAAACCAGACCAGCCCACCGTCACCCGTGTCCTTGAGCAGAAAGCCATCATACCTCTTAACAACCTGTGCCATCTCTTTGGCGAATTTGTGTTTTATTCGCTGTTCCTTAACAGCATCGTTCAATTTGATGCCCATGTAGGAGGAACCTCTTATGTCGTATACCAATATCGTGACGCATTTTCGGTATTTACCCGCGTATTCTATAATCTCCCGCGGCTTTTCAGCAACCTTTCCTCCGAGCTCCAGAACATTCTTCCCGGTCAGGAAAACGGTCTTCAGGTTTGCCAGGTCACTGGTCACCCTCGGCGCCTCATTCTCATCTGGTGGTAAGCAGCTGACGAGATTCAAGAAACATTGTCCGACATGATCAGGTATGATCGTTTTCTTCATGAACGAATTGTAAGCATCGAGGAGCATATCTATTTCCAATTCAACCGAGATAATACCGCGCTTCTCGAATTTCTTGAGCATGGAAACGCTCCGACTCTTCTTGCGGTAGATTTCCTCCAACTCCTGTGTCACGGATTTTGTGAAGTTTCTATGTTCATCCTTTGTCAGCGGTCCAAATCTATGCATAAAGATATACTCGCTGAAGATTTCGTATACCGGTTTCGTGACATCCAACAATCGTGTTTCCGCATAATGCTTGAGATTCTCTTCCTGCTGGAGGTTATCGAGTATTTCTTTCTTCTTCCGCTGATAATCCTTGAGGTGATATATGTTACCTAGAAACAAACGGTCCAACCTCGAGAAGAGATTGGAGACTTTCTGAGTTATCACGTTGGTGTCGGCATCCTGGGACACATCCTTATCGACGATCTCGTGCAACCCTTGATTTGTTTCAAGGAAGAGTCCTTCGAGTTGTTCTTTTATCCGGAATGAATACAGGTCAATTGTCTTGAGTTCCTCCTCTGATTTGCTTCTGACATCACGGAGAATGACCGAGAGCTTCCTGATCAACTTGGCAAGGGATGTTGCCGACAGGTAATTAAGATAGATTGCCGGTATTTTCTCGGCAGCATCTTTCATGCCGGTAATCCCAAGACGCTCCACGTCAGAGAGTAGATCGGGCAGAAGAGTTTCGACACGCGCCCCGATGATGCTCTTGTGCACGGCCAAGAATATATCGTGCGCAAGTGAAACCTCGCGCATATCCTTGGTGTATTCGTTTATCTGCTTCCTATTGGTTGCCTGCTCGATTATTGCCACCACTTCCTTCGGACATTTTTCGATCAACGCCTCGGGGATGGGCATACCTCTCTTCTTATGTCCTATGAACAGTGGCAGTTCAAAACCTTCATATTCGTTGATCTTGTGCCCCAGTTCGAGTATAAAATTGCGGCGATTCTGGAAGACTTTGATCGGTGCCTTTGACATTCCCAGACATGCTAAACCTTGTTCGATCGCCGAAAGACTCTCAGTGTATCTTTGCTCACCGACAAATCTCTGCCCGACCATGGCGAAGTAGTTGCTCTGCTCTTCCATGTAATCCTGAAGGTTGCTGACCTTATGCGTGTTCATCTGGAGATCTCCGTATGAATCTCGAAGAGCAATTTAGACCGCTCCACTTTTTCAAGCTGAATATCAGTACTTTCGTCGATTACGATATCGCTGTCGTCGAGTACAATTTTCAGGTTATCTGTATCCGCCATCTCCCGTCCGAATTTGGCCGCGAATATTTTGTGCAGATCAAAGATAAAACCCTTACGCGTTGCCCGTTGCCTGATCCAGTATTCCAATCCCTGTTGTATATTCAACTGTACCGGATCGATACGCAAACCCGCTTCGCTCAAGAATGAAAAACGCTCAACATTCAGCAGAATGTTGTATACTGTTGCATCGTCACAGATAACAGTCGACTTGCCTTTTGCTTTGACTGCGGAATACAGATTCGCCTCCCGGACAAGCATCCCGGTCAAATCGTACTCACCAAAAGCATTCTTTTCTAGATATAGCTCACGCGGATAATGACCCGAGGCGATACCGATCCCTACCTGAAAGATTGCCTGATATGATGGTGGCAACGTAGCGTAAGTCGCTCCCTCAAAATCAATTTCGCGTTCTTCCGCTTCACGGAACCAATCATGATATCGATGTAGGTTCCTCTGGACAAAAAGCTTGGCTTCCTGGACCATTTCAATAGCACAGCGGACTGCGGGCAGCATGCTGCCGGACTCAGGTTTCAAGGTTTTCTCATCCTTTATGTCATAGTGGTTTTTCGCAAAGAAGATCACACCACCATCGCCGGTATCCTTTACGGGAATGCCTCCGTACTTTTCGGCGACGTAAAGCATCGATTCCTGGAAGAGATTCCTGATCGCGCTTTCCTTCTCGGCATTCTTTAATTTTGCACCCATAAATGTCGAGCCTCTTATGTCATATACTAATACAGATACGAGGTTTTTATAGCGCTCAACGTTGACATCAGAAACAGGCCCCTCGGACGGCACAATGTTCACATCCTTTTCAATCATCGAAACCCGACCGGACAGCGCTTCCTCGCCGAGGTAACGGATTCCCTCGGCGGTCATCATGTCAGAGAGCTTGGGGTAATAATCAACCAACTCTTCCAACAGGATACACTTCACAAGCGGCGTGATGATTTCATCAACGATTTTCGCGAACTTACCGATTATTAGCTGGCTATCATATTTCTCCTTGAGCAGTGCAGGGGTTCTGTACTGATTCATCAATTGCTGAGCGGCCTCGTCACTTCTCAGATCGTTCAACGCGTCCCTGATTATGAGCTGAAGCTGATCCTCTCCAATTTTCTCATTTCTGTGCAGCACCTGCATAATATACGGATCCCATTCGTTCTTCACGACCAGCCCGCTAATATCAGCGGGCTTGTAGCGCATGATCTCCTTGAGATTGTTCTCCCTGTCGAGGCACTCCTGATACTCCCATTTCAATATCTTCAGATCGTAGGCATTACCGATCACCGAACGGTGCAACCTCTTCACCATGTTCTCAATGGCTTCTTCAGTGGAGAAATCCTCGGCGAGATTGATTAAACTATCGCTCATGATGTTCGTCGTTTCGCTTATCTTTCTCCGGATATTCTGCATTTTTTCGCTGATACTCCGTTTCTTTTCCGTGATATCCGCCATCAACCTGCGACCGCGCATCTGTAGCGCATCGATGATGAGCGTGAGCGCGCTATCGTCGGGAAAGAAAAACCGGGATTTGAATATTTCACCTATCGATTTCTTATTGAAGGACGGTAGTTTGCCCAATGCATCCACGATATTTTTCGTTTCATCTGTGTAATAGTAGCGGACCAGTCCCTTCATTATGGCACTGAATACCGGTTCGGGCAAACCCTTTTTCATGAAGCTCGGGTTCAGGACTTTCATCATATCAAAGTAACTGGTCTTCGGCACGAAAGGTACGTGTTCATATGAATCGATTATTATGTTGTCGACGACCACGGTTCGCTTGGTAAGTGAGTTTCTTATATAGTTGAACAGTTGATTGACGACAGCCCCGAACCTTTCCGACACAGCAATTTTGGTTTCGGCGGATTCGGCGAGCAGCTTGCGCGTAAGGATATCACGAAGCAACTTCCGATTGGCGATCTCGAATACTACAACATTAGAACTAACGCCCTGAACAAAATCCTGATAAATGTTGAAAATATGTTTGCTATATCTTTCGAAAAAATGTTCCCACTGATCTATCTGTGATTCATCCTCGAGAAACTTTATGTAATTAGAGACAAAATCACCCTGGAGGGTAAAAATCCTTCTTCCCAGATACACAAGTTCTTTGCCATTATTACTCTCTAGTTTCTCGATGAAAGGATCGCGTCTCGTGATCCGCTTGAGCACAGAGAAGTATCGCGTGAAATTTGCGTTATCGCGATACGTAGCATGCAGTTTTTCGTAGTATGGAGTTTCGTGAATTACTCTATCCTCTATTCCTTTATCGATCATTGGTACCGGTCCTTTGCGAGGGCGTGTTCCCGATAAGTCCGGGAAAAATGATGCCGTCCATCACCCCTTGCCACGAAGTAAAGGTAATCAACATCGGCTGGCGTTATTGCTGCCTTTATTGAACTCTCACCCGGCGAGCATATCGGCCCTGGAGGCAGTCCAAGATGCAGATATGTATTGTATGGTGAGCTAATTTTGAGGTCTTGGTCGGTTAGTTTCTGTTTGGAAACGGGATTTTCGGCCGTTTTCAAAATGTAAAAGATCGTCGCGCACGACTCCAGCGGCCTGTTTGAATTCAGACGGTTCAAAAACACACGGGCGATGATCGGCCTCTCCTCTTCATATTTTGCTTCCCTTTCCACAATCGACGCCAGAATAACGGCCCGGTGCAAAGAATCAGCACTTTTGAGCCCGTATTTCGGAACCCGGCGCAGAAAGTTGCGAACCATCATCGTGATCACCGCTTCCTCGCTCTGCATGACGCTGAGAGAATAGGTATCAGGGAAAAGATAACCCTCAAGCGACCTCATGTTCAATCCGAGCGCATCGATCAGGCTGTCATCGCTGCACAATTGGATGAACCGTGTATAATCAACCAATCCGTGATCAGCGAGGATCTGTCCGGTTTCGCGTATTGTCGAGCCCTCTGGTATCGTGACGATTATCTCAGATCTTCCACCACTCCTGAGCTGGTTGATCAAATATAGAGGATTTTTGTACTTGTACAGTTCGTAGGTGCCCGCTTTTAGCTGTCTCTCCTGTCCCGAAACTTTCAACCAGAACAAGAATTCGTCTACGTTCCGGACAATATTTTGATCTGCGAGGAAGACCGCGATCTCCCGCGCGCTCGCATTGTCCGGGATCGTAACTTCGGTCCGTCCCAGGGTCAAGGGCTGCCACCAAGCCACGAGAATCAACAATACGAGTGTAAATATCAGCAATCTCTTGTTCATGACCGCCTTGTGAGCAGGTATTCTTCAAGCATGAGCGAAGCAGCAACGCGGTCGATGTCCCCTTTCTTCATGCTCAATCCGGCCTCTTTGAATTTGTTAACCGCATATTTGCTCAGATAGCGTTCGTCCCATTTTTCAACGTCGATATCGAGCTGGCGCTTTAGCCTCTTTATGAAACGTTCGATCTGACGGCTGATCTCTGTAGGCTCGCCACGCATCGAGACTGGATTTCCCACAATTATCAGACCTACGTTGTTTTCATCTACGATACACTTAAGTCGTTTTATTAAATCAGCAACCGACTTCGGTTTTATCGTCAACAGCGGTTGGGGTATTGTGCACAACGGATCGGTAATGGCCACGCCGACCCTTTTCTGACCGTAATCGATTGCCATAATTCTCGTCATGTTTTCACAAATTATACCGATATATTTATTTCTGTCAATATTTATTGACTTTGAACACTATATTTGTAGAATATGTTGTGGCATATTTACGCATTATTCGTCCGGTGAACTGTATCATTACTTCCATATCTGTACTGGTCGGTGGGTGGATAGCAAAAGAAATCTTCCTGTCGGGCAATCTAGTCATAGCCGCGCTCATCGGTTTTGCCGTATGCGCCTTTGGCAACCTCATAAACGACATCAAAGACATAGAAATAGACCGAATCAACAATCCAACGCGCCCCCTTCCATCGGGCAAAGTGAAGAAGAATTTTATCTGGCTCATGGCGTTCGCATCCATGATTGGCTCGGCGATAGCCTCTTTTTTTCTGGGGACAATTCCATTTCTGGTCGTAATTGCGGCGATTATTCTGCTCATCTTCTATTCCGTATATCTGAAGAAAACCGTCTTCGGCAATATCACCGTGGCTTTAATTGCGGGACTCAGTTTCATTTTTGGAGGGGTTGTAGCCAATAATATTCTGTCTATTGTCCCCGCGATATTTTCAATATTGATCCATATGCCGCGCGAAATCCTGAAGGATGTGATCGATATGAAGGGCGACAGAATGACCGGCGCCGTTACGCTTCCGATCCTGGTAGGCCCCATGCAGGCGTACAACATCAGCGCCATCTTCCTGAGCGTCTTGTGTCTGATGCTTCCCATACCGTACATCACCGGTATACTTGACGCGACATATATCATCATCATCCTTGCCGGAGCATACCCTCTGCTTATCTATATCATATGGCGGCTTCTGAAAAAACCACCCGCCAGCGCATTGCACCTCATCAGCAATCTCATCAAAGCATCTATGATCGTGGGATTGCTGGCAATGATCATTTCATGATCAAAACGGTAATATTGGGAATCGTTCAGGGACTTACCGAGTTTCTGCCTGTTTCGAGCTCTGGACATCTTGCCATTTTAGAGAATATGCTCGGTATCACCGAACCGATGACCATTGCGGTATTTCTGCATTTCGGCACTTTCATTGCTATCATCGTCTTTTTCTTCAAACCACTCAGAGAACTTGTTCAAGGAATCCTCACCGGCGACCGCGAGAGTATCTCTTATGCCGGTAAAATTATCGTCGGCACCATCCCGATTGTGGCTGCCGGGATATTCTTCAGATCATGGGTTGCCGGAGCTTTCAATAACACGAATGTTGTTGCCGTCCTGCTTGGTGTAACAGGTGCGGTTGTACTACTAACTGGTGTAGTAACTAAGAAACAAAAGCAAGTAACCATGACCTCGGCGATATGGATCGGTATTGGCCAGATGCTCGCGATTCTACCGGGCATATCCAGGTCGGGAATGACGATTTCGGCCGGGATGTTTTCGGGAACAGCTCCGGAGCGCGCCTTCCGTTTTTCTTTTCTTCTGGCCATCCCGGCGATTCTCGGCGCCAACCTCTTCGAATTGAGAAACGTATCGGACATCACCAACCTGCCCGAATTAATGATCGGCACGCTTTGCAGTTTTGTTAGCGGGCTAGCAGCCTTGTCGGTTCTACGGCGCACAGTATACAGGAGATTTCATCTCTTCGGCATTTATTGCCTGATTATTAGTGTAACACTACTGATATTTCAACCATGAGAATATATCAAATAGTAACATTTTTCATTGTTTTAACGACCATGATCCGCGGTGATGTCAACCGCTACCGAAAAGACAACCTGCTGCTGGAGAACATACCGGAAATACCGATCCAGGTTGTTTCCCGTCTGCAGCCCTACCAGAACGTCCGGGCCGCGTCATTCCAGGACTGGCTGCCGCAGGATGCAGGGATTTTAATAAGAACAAGATTTGGCGAGTCAAGCCAGATCCATGTTGTAGAGTCGCCCGGAGGCATGCGCCGTCAAATTACCTTCTTCGACGAACCGGTCGATGAATGCAGGGTATGTCCTGATCCAAGAAAAACGGTACTGCTCTTTACCAAAGATTCGGCCGGTAATGAGGTTCATCAAATATATGAACATAACTACGCAACCGGCTCCTACAAAATGTTGAGCGACGGAGAAACAAAGAATAATTCTGTAGTATGGTCGAGGAAGGGCGACATCTTCGCTTTTCGCTCCGATAAACGCAACCGGCGAGACTATGATATCTATCTTGGGGACCTGCGCGGCAAACAGAGTTTCCGGTGCATCCTCAAGGAAGGAGGCTATTGGTACCCCGTTGAATTTTCACCTGACGACCGCAAGCTGCTGGTCAAGAAATACGTATCCTCGGACGAGTCGTACTACTACATAATCGATTTGAAGAATCAAAAGGCAACACCAATATGCAGTGATACGAACAAGATCGCCTACGGAGCCGCCCGCTGGTCGCCCGACATGCGGGGAATATACGTTGTCTCGGATAAGTTCAGCGACTTCCGACAACTGTTATACCTTGATCTACAAAAAGGGGATTTCGAAATACTGACAAAGCAGATCGCCTGGGATGTCGGTGAGGTCGAAATATCCCCGGCAGGGACCGATCTTGCCTTCACCGGTAACGAGAAAGGTTTCAGCAGGCTATATCTTATGGACATGAGAACCCGCGCCCTCAGCCGCGTGAGCCTGCCGGATGCGCAGATATATAATCTGACGTTCAAGCCCAACGGCGACGAACTCGCGATCACTCTGAACAGGCCGACCCAACCCGGTGATGTGTACACACTGAATCTAAGAACGAAGAAATTTCTGCGGTGGACATGCAGCGAGGTCGGCGGGCTGGATACGCTATCGTTCGTGTCACCGAGACTGATATACTACGAAACATTTGACAGCGTCCAGGGGCAGCCCCGTACCATTCCCGCCTACTACTACGAACCGAAAAAATTCAAGCCACCGTATCCCGTATTGATCGAATGCCACGGAGGCCCGGCCGTGCAGAAAAAACCGTATTTTTCGTATTTGTTCCAGTTCTTCCTCAATGATATGGGCATCGCGGTTATCGCGCCAAACGTTCGCGGCTCGACCGGCTACGGACGGGAATACATGATGCTCGACGACGGCTACAACAGAGAAAACTCGGTGAAGGACATCGGCGCCCTACTCGACTGGATAAAGGAACAGCCGCAACTCGACCGCCGGCGTGTCGCCATCAGCGGCGCTTCATACGGCGGGTACATGGCACTCGCGGCAATGGTTCACTACGGTGACCGATTGACATGCGGGGTCGACATTCTCGGCATCAGTAATTTTGTCACGTTCCTTGAAAATACCGGCAAATACCGCCAGGACCTGCGCCGTGAGGAATACGGCGATGAGCGCGATCCAAAAATGCACGATTTCCTCTCCCGCATATCGCCGCTAACCAACGCAAACCTTATAAAGAAACCCATGTTCATCGTACAGGGGCTCAACGACCCAAGAGTACCGGTCTCCGAGGCCGAGCAGATCGTCCAGGCAATGCGCAAGAATAATGTTGAAGTCTGGTATCTGCTGGCTGAGGATGAGGGGCACGGTTTTGGTAAAAAATCGAACCGGAATTTTTTCCAGCAGGCAATGACCTTGTTCCTGGAAAAGTATTTGATAAAGAAGAAATAACGCGCCAAATGGCTCAAAAAGGATGAAGAAGGCTACAATAGGCACACAATGGCGCATCAGATAAGCCATCATCGCCCCCTGGAGCCTTCTATCTATGAGCCCTTTTTCAACCTTTTCATTAAGGAGGTTTTATGAAAATTCTGGTTGGTTATTATTCACGCAGCGGCAACACAAAAAAGATGGCCGAGGCGATCGCCAGAGGTATCGCGGACGAAGGCATGGCATGCGACGTGAAACAGATCTCCGATATCAGCGTTGACGAACTGCTGCACTATGAAGGGCTCATCTTTGGCTCGCCGACCTACTACGGTCAGATGGCAGCCGAGTTGAAAAAGCTGTTTGATGACAGCGTAAAACACCACGGCAAACTGACCGGCAAAGTCGGTGGTGCTTTCACTTCGAGCGGCATGATGGGCGGTGGCGGAGAGACTACGATTTTCAGCATCTTCGAAGCCTTGCTCATCCACGGCATGATCATTGCCGGTGATGCTAAAATACAGCACTACGGACCGCTTGCTGTTGGCGCACCGGACAAAGAAGCCGACAAGACTTGCACGAAATACGGCAAAAAGATCGCCGTGCTGACTAAGAAACTCTTCGGCAACTAAATCGCTGACTCAGCAAACTTGATGCTGTTCCCGGTGTGTAACAGTATCTTTCCATTTATCAGCAGTTTGACGAAAACCTCTCCTGAGAGAGGCTATAAGCGGAATACAATTCCGCATTTTACTTTATTTCAATTTCGGTAATAGGGTTTCGATATTGTTTCGTGCTTCGTATTTCGGATTTCGTGCTTATCTTTTGTCGTGTCCGTCTGCTTGACGTTGTGCAATTTCTGGATATAATAGGCCGGGAGTCTAAATGCCAAAAATGAAGGCCGTAGTAAAGATAAAACGCGCACCGGGTGCCGAAATCATCGACATAGACGTACCGACACCCGGCCCTGATGATGTTCTGGTAAAGGTCCTGGCAACTTCGATATGCGGGACTGATCTGCATATCTATGAGTGGAACGAGTGGGCGCAGGGCCGGATCAAGAACATACCTCAAGTCATGGGGCATGAACTTTGCGGCGAAATCGTGCAGACAGGCAAGAACGTAAAGAATTTGAAGAAAGGCGATAACATATCAGCGGAGACCCATATTGCCTGCGGGCACTGCTATCTGTGCCATACCGGCAACGCCCATATCTGCGTCAACGGCCGCATATTCGGGGTCGACATTAACGGTGTATTCGCGGAATACGCGGTAGTACCCGCACCGAATGCGTGGATCCTGGACAATCGTATTCACAAAGACTTCGCGTCGGTAATGGAGCCGCTCGGCAATGCGGTGCATACGGTACTGGCCGGCGAGATCACCGGCAATACTGTTCTCATCACCGGATGCGGCCCGATCGGACTCATGAGCATCGCGGTGTCACGGGTTTGCGGCGCCACAAAGATAATCGCAACAGAAATAAATGACTTCCGCATCGGCCTCGCCCAAAAAGTCGGCGCCGATGTCGTACTCAACCCCAGGAAAGACAAAGTCGTTTCGAGAGTTCTCGAAGAAACGGATGGACTCGGCGTTGATGTCGTTTTAGAAATGTCCGGTAATCCAACGGCAATCATCGACGCATTCGGAGCTTTGAGACCTGGTGGGCGCTACTCGATCCTCGGTATACCCGACAAACCAATGGAAATAGATGTCGGCAAACACATTGTATTCAAGTATGCTACAGTGCAGGGCATTAACGGCCGGCTGATGTTCTCCACCTGGCACAAGACAGCAAGATTCTTAAGTTCTGGCCGGCTCGATCTCCAACCCATCATAACTCATCGATTGCGCCTCGATGAATATGAGAAAGGAATGGAATTGATGAGGCAGGGTAATTGCGGCAAGATACTGCTATATCCATAGTCTGGCACCAATATGATTAAGGGTTTGGGCATTGATATTTCGGCGATCGAACGATTCAATATTCTTGAAAACAGGGCAGAATTCCAAAAGGATGTCTTCACGCCTGATGAACTTAATATCGTCCGAAGCACAGTAGATAATGATAGTACGTTCGCTCTTCTTTTTTCAATAAAGGAAGCGTTTCTAAAAGCCCTCCGCTGCGGACTCCATTTTGGATATTTCTGGCGGAACATTGATATCAGTCCTCGCCTGGAGGTCAAAACCTCTGGTCGGGTAAAAAATATTGTCAAAGGGAAATCTGTCAGGCAATTCCACATTTCCGCGGCAAAAACGAAAAGATATGCGGTGGGCATTATTGTATTGGAATCCGACGATTAATTGCAGGAGGTGCCTTAATGAGTAACATCGGTTCCTACGACGAACGATATTCAAAATTTGACTGGAAGATATCAATTGACGAACTTGAGTATGGCAAGAATGGTATGTATAATATCGGTTACTACTGCAGCGATCGTATCGTGGAAAAAGGATTTGGTGACAGAATCGCCTTGATATGGCAGGGGTTCAAAGGCGATGTCAAAGAATTCACCTACAATGATATCCGAGTCTACAGTAACGTTATTGCAAAATTCCTGAAGGACAATGGTGTCAAGAGCGGAGACCGTGTCTGTATTTTCATGGATCGCATTCCCGAACTATACATAACCTTCGTCGGTATTCTCAAAATGGGCGGAATAATCCAACCGCTTTTCTCGGCTTTCGGCGAAGAAGCGCTTTTTACTCGGCTTGATGATGCAAAGACCAAGGCGATCATCACCACCAGGAAGCATGCCGGCAAGGTGCGGAGAATCAGGGAAAGGCTTCCGGCGCTCGAGAAAGTGATCGTCGTCGATGCCGAAGGGCAAAATCTGAAGCCGGGCGAAATCGCCTTCAACATGGAAACATCAAAACCCGTGGACAGTTTCGAGAGCGAAAAAGTAGGTCCGGAAGCACCGTCGGTCCTCCATTACACCTCGGGCACGACTGGAAAACCAAAAGGTGCGTTGCACGTGCACTCTTCGATCATTGCCCAGTATCTGACTGCAAAATGGGTCCTCGATATCACAACCGATGATATCTACTGGTGCACCGCAGACCCCGGTTGGGTCACCGGCACAAGCTACGGCATAATCGGCCCTTGGGCGTGCGGCGTAACCCAGACCGTGCTTGATTCAGGATTCAGCACGGAGAAATGGTACCAGTTCATTGAAAAGCACAAAATCACCGTGTGGTATACAGCTCCTACCGCCATACGCCTTCTGATGAAAGACGGCACGAACCTCGTTCAAAAGTACGATATCAGCTGTCTCAGGCATCTCATCAGCGTCGGCGAACCCCTCAATGCTGAGGGTGTCATCTGGTCGGAAAAGGCGTTCGGCAAACCCTTCCATGATTCCTACTGGCAGACCGAAACCGGCTCTATCGTCATCACCAATTACCCGGGAATGAAGGTCAAACCGGGATCCATGGGCAAACCCTTCCCGGGAATCACTGCTACGGTTCTTGACCAAAAAACATTCGAACCGATCAAGACGCCCGGCAAGGTTGGACTCATCGCACTCAAACCAGGCTGGCCCTCAATGTTCCGGGCTTACTGGGAAAATAAGGAAATGTATGAGAGCAAATTCAAGAACGGCTGGTACATTTGCGGCGACCGCTCGAGCATCGATGGTGATGGTTACTTCTGGTTCGTAGGACGTGATGATGATGTAATAAATACGGGCGGGCACCTCGTTGGGCCTTTCGAGATCGAATCGGCGCTTCTCGAACATGAAGCTGTCGCCGAATCAGCCGCAGTCGGAAAACCGGATGCGGTCAACATGGAAGTGGTAAAGGCATTTGTCGCGCTTAAACCGGGATACGAGGCGAATGCCGATCTGGAACTCAGCATCATGAATTTTATTCGCAAGAAATTGTCTCCCCTGGCAATGCCACAAGAGATCGAATTTGTCGAATCTCTGCCTAAAACGCGAAGCGGCAAGATCATGCGCCGCTTGCTCCGGGCAAAGGAATGGGGACAAGAAATCGGTGACGTATCAACGTTGGAGAATGACTGAACAAAATAAGGAGGTCCCATGACCGAAGACATTAAGAATTTGATAATAGAGTATGTTAAGAAAGAATATCTGGAAGAAGATGCGGAAGAAGAAGTCAATGAGAACACGCCACTAATATCGAGCGGTATTGTCGATTCGTTCTCAATGGTTTCACTTAAAACATTCCTTGAGAAAAAATTCAATATTAAAATCCCGGACGAAAAAGCAACCCCCGAAGCCTTCGACACCGTGAACAACATAATGAATTTACTCAAGGAATTCAACGTTACATAGGAGGTTAGTGATGGCCTACAGCGAAAAGGCAAGAGGTTACTACGCGACCGAATTGACCGGCATAAAAGAAGCAGGCACCTTCAAAGAGGAAAGATTCATTGAATCGCCTCAGGCCGCAAACATCAAAGTGGAATTTCCCGCCGGCTCGCCACCAAAAGAAGTCCTTAACTTCTGTGCAAACAACTACCTTGGATTATCGAGTCATCCTGAAGTGGTGACCGCAGCACATGATGGTCTCAAAGAACGGGGTTACGGTATGTCGTCGGTGCGTTTCATCTGCGGCACTCAGGATATTCACCGAGAGCTGGAAGAGAAATTGACAAAATTCCTGGGCACCGAAGACACTATCCTATTTCCGTCATGCATGGATGCCAATGCCGGTGTGTTCGATGTCGTACTGGATAAAGAAGACGCCATGATCGCTGACCGTCTCGTTCATGCCTCGATCGTCGACGGGATGAGGCTCTGCAAGGCGCAATTGTTCAATTACAAACATTCTAACATGGAACACCTCGAGGAGAAATTGAAGGAAACCCAGGACTGTCGCTTCAGGATGGTGATCACTGATGGTGTCTTCTCAATGGACGGCGATATTGCCAAACTGGATGAGATATGCGACCTTGCCGAGAAATACGACGCTATGGTTCTCGTCGATGATTCCCATGCTAGTGGATTCATGGGTAAAACCGGGCGCGGCACTCACGAACACTGCGGCGTACTCGGACGCATCGACATCATCACGACCACCCTGGGCAAGGCACTGGGTGGTGCGTCAGGCGGATGTGTGAGCGGACGCAAAGAGATAGTGGACCTCTGCCGACAGCGTGCTCGCCCTTATCTCTTTTCGAATACGGTACCGCCGGTCATTGTCGCCGCTGCCAGTAAGGTACTCGACATCATCAGTAAGACGACGGACCGACGCGATAAGCTCGAGGAAAACACGGTATTCTTCAGAGAAAAAATGACTGCCGCGGGTTTTGATATTAAAGAAGGCGTACATCCCATAGTACCGATCATGCTGTACAATGCAAAACTCGCTCAGGACATCGCAAGCGATATGTATAATGAAGGCATCTACGTCATCGGCTTCTCGTTTCCGGTCGTGCCCAAGGGCCAGTCACGCATAAGAGTACAGATCTCCGCCGGTCATGACCGGGAGCATATTGAGCGTGCGATCGCAGCATTCACAAAGATCGGCGAGAAATACAAGATACTGGGCAAAAAGAAGAACGAGATCATCGAGATGTACGGGCTCTAGCAAATGCTAATCTCTAAATACGAAACTCTACACAAATTCGAATTTCAAATTTCCAAAATTCGAAACAGGTTTTGGTCATTTCCGTTTGGTACTTTGAGATTGTCTAGAATTTCGTGCTTCGAATTTAGGATTCTTCATGAATAATACGTCAGATGTTATCGTGATCGGCGGTGGTATCATTGGCTGCGCCACTGGCTACTACTTAGCAAAGAAAGGGCTGAAAGTCAACCTGCTTGAAAGAGAGTACCTGACCTCAGGTTCTACCGGCCGCTGCATCGGAGGGATCAGACAGCAATTCTCAACTCCCCTCAGCATCAAAGTCGCGATGGAATCGATGAAAAAATTCACCGCGATGAATGATGACCTGAAGCAGGATGTTGAATTCCATCAAGGTGGATATCTATTTCTTGCGCACAGCGAAGAAAAAAAGCAAACATACATGAAGCTCATTGAAATCCAGAGGAATATGGGACTCGATGTCAGCTTCATTGGCGTTCCGGAGATCGAAAAGCTGGTACCGGGTATCGATGCAACAGATCTTTTGGGTGGTGCATACTGTTCAAGCGATGCACAGGCCAATCCATTTCTGATCATTGATGGCTACGCAAGAAAGATAAAGGAAAAAGGTAATGTCTTCACGCACAAGGAAGTCACGCAAATAAATACCCAAAATGGAAAAGTCGTTTCGGTCAGCACGCGTGACAATGAGGATTACAATGCGCCGATCGTGGTCAATGCTGCCGGTCCTTCTGCCCGGGACATCGCCGGAATGGCCAACATCGACATACCAATCTATCCAGAACGCCATGAAGCAATGATCACCGAGCAGATGGAAAGATTCTTCGACATGATGATTGTCGATTACCGGCCGGACGGATGCTACTTCAATCAGAAATGGCCACATGGAAGCATCATTGGATGCTACACGCCGGTACCGAACGTCCCCGGATATGACCTGGGCACCTCTTTTGAATTCGCCAGGGAAATGGGACGCCGGATGGCTCGCCTCATACCCAGATTGAATGACATAAAGATCATACGGCATTGGTCGGGCAGTTATGAAATCACTCCGGACGGTAATCCGATTCTTGATAAATCCGACATAGACGGTTTCTGGATCGTGGGCGGGATGTGTGGCCATGGATTCATGCTGGGCCCCGAAATCGCCTGGCTTGCTGCCGAGTACATCACCGAAGGCAAACCGCCTTATGACATCTCTGAATTTGCCTTGCATCGTGATTTCACAGGTAAAGAGGTGATGAAGTGAGAAGCTTTAAGGTCATCAAGAAGGACAAAACGACCCGGGCACGTTACGGGACACTGAAAACACCACACTTTGAGGTTCAGACGCCTAATTTCATGCCGGTCGCCACGCAGGCAACGGTGAAGACACAATCCCCGGCAGATCTAAAAAAGATCGGCGTTCAAATAATCATCTGTAATACTTACCATCTGATGTTACGACCTTCCTCTGGTGTGATCAAGGATCTTGGCGGACTGCATCGCTTCATGAACTGGGACCGGGCAATAATCACTGATTCCGGAGGTTTTCAAGCCTATTCCCTCACTGACCTGAAGAAGATCACCGACGATGGCATCGAGTTTTCCTCACACCTTGATGGTTCAAGGCATTTCCTGAGCCCGGAGAGCGCGGTTCATATCCAGGAAGAGCTAAGACCCGATGTCGCCATGTGTCTCGACGTCTTCAGCGCCTACCCAATGGAGTTCCTCCAAGCCAGGATCGCAGTAGAACGCACGGTAAACTGGGCGAAACGCAGCCTCCAGGTAAAAAAAAAGTACCATTATTCGGCATAATTCAGGGCGCAACCTATGAAAACCTGCGCCATGAATGCGCGCAGCGTATTGTTGAACTGAACTTCCCGGGATACGGTATCGGCGGCCTCATGATCGGCGAGCCCGCGATCCTGACAAATGAAATGGTGCTCACGGTGAATCAGGTCATCCCCGAGAAAAAACTCCGTTATCTCATGGGTTGCGGCTATCCAGAGGACATAATTGAAGCTGTCGGATTGGGGGTGGATCTTTTCGACTGTGTGCTTCCGACGCGGAACGGCCGAACCGGAATGGCCTTCACCTCACACGGTAAATTAATCATAAAGGCCAGCCGCTACTCGACCGACAAGTCACCGCTTGATAAGAATTGCGGCTGCTATACTTGCCGCAATTTCTCGCGTGCCTACCTCCGTCATCTTTTTAACACCGGCGAGGCCCTGGCCGGCAGGTTGGTTAGCTATCATAACATCTACTTTTACACGGAATTGATGTCAAAAATCAGAAATCACATAAAAGAAGGGACATTTCAGGGTTTCTCGAGAAGAATGCTACGCAAATATGATTTCCGAAACTCGTAGACCGACAAACATTATTGATTGACTCGACTTATTCTGCACCATCTGTAGCACCAGAACCATGTAGATACGTGTTTGTACAATAATTTCTGAACATTGCTCTTGACACAAAATGAATTATATATATAATTACACAATTAAATGTGAAAAGGAGCTAACATGTTCGGGAGAAAGAAAAAAGTACTTGGTCTTGATATTGGGTCAAGCCAAACAAAAATAGTTGAGCTTAGCGCAGGTAAGAGTAAGAAGTTATTGAATTTTGGGATATCCAAGGTCTTGCCTGACGCTATAGTTGAAGGTGAAATAATCGATCGGGAGGCAGTTTTAGACTCCGTCAGAACATTAATTGAAACGAAGGGCTTCTCCACAAAAGACGTTGTCCTGGGTATCGCCGGAAGAGACGTCATAATCAAGAGAATTACCATGGACCGAATGAGTGAAGCAGACACGCGGGAACAGATCAAATGGGAGGCCGAGCAGTATGTACCCTTTGACATAAACGAAGTATCGCTTGATTTCGATGTTGTGAACCCAAACTTCGGAGATAATCAACAGGAAGTCATCCTTGTCGCCGCGAAAAACGAGCTCATCAACAACCTTACGTCTCTGTTGAAAGACCTTAATCTAACGCCGATCATCATCGACACCACCGCTTTTGCCATTCAGCATGTCTATGAGCATAGCTATGAAGTAGTCACCGACGAGATAATCTGCCTCATCCACCTCGGCGCGGGAATGACCGTGATCAATGTCATAAAAGGCGGCTCGAGTCTCTCGGCGCGTGATGTCTACTACGGCGTGAATGCATACATAAGCAAGCTCCAGAAGGAAGTTGGATTCAATTATGAAGATGCTGCGAATGCAGCCAAGGGTACTGTCCCGCCGGGCGTGTCTCAGGATTCAATCCAGGGAGTCTTCGAATCTTTTGTGAGTGACCTTGGCACCCACATCGAGAGAAGTCTGCAATTTCTCTCGACGGTTACCGGAGAGGAAAAGGTAAGCCGTATGTACATCTCGGGCGGAGGTTCTTTAATACCGACCCTTACTGATTATCTGAAGAGGCGCTTCGGAATACCGATCGAGACACTCAATCCCTTCAAGAACATCATTTATGACCCAAATATTTTTGTACCTATGGGCGCGGATGCAGCTGGGCCGATCCTGGCTCAAGCTGTTGGTCTAGCATTAAGGGGGGAATAATGATCAAAATTAATCTGGCCCCAATTACAAAGAAAGGCCGTGCTCCTAAAGCAAGGGCACCGAGAGCTCCACGTCCAGGAATAAAGATACCACCCATTCAGACCGCGATCGTGTACATCGCAGGCATAGTGATCGTCGCACTCATCGTTATCGTTCTGCTTGTAAGCCAAAACATACAAATGCGTAACTTCAACTCCAATATCAATCAACTGAATGCCAAACTCGACGAATTGAAGATATACAAAGCAGCGGTCGACAGCCTCGAGACGCGAGAAAGGGAACTTGCGGCGCTTATCGCACCGATAAAACAACTTAACAGAAACAGGTTTTTCATCGCGCACATCCTTGATGAAATCTCGGAACGTGTACCGGATTTCACCTGGATCACAATGCTCAACGCGGATTCTACTAACCTGGACATAAAAGGGATCGCTGCCTCAAATCTGCTTGTTGCCGATTTTATGAACCGACTTGAAGAATCACCTTACATATATAACGTTGACCTGTCCGTTCTCGAGAAGAAGGTAATCGAAAAACAAGAAATGATGGAATTCACCTTGACGGCAAACGTCGGTTTTGACTCGGTGGTCAGGAGGTAAGAATGAAACCTAGAGAACGAAAAACGCAACAAATGGTGATCTTTCTAATCATCCTCGTGGTGATACTCATTCTATTCTTCCGATTCCCCTACAAGACGAACAGTGACAAGGTGGATGTGCTGAAATCGAGACGCGACTCACTGCAGATTGAAGTCCAGAAGGCAGAAGCGGCAAAGATCCGGTTGCCCGAGCTTCAGGAAAAAATCGCACGGCTTGAGGTTGAATGGGAGCGAGCAAAAGAGATGTTACCAAAAGAAAAGGAAATACCTTCGCTCATACAACAGATATCAAATTCCGGAGCGAAGGCCGGTGTGAGTTTTCTTCTATTCAAACCGAGCACCGTGGTTCAGAAAATAAACTATTCCGAAATCCCGGTTCAGATCAGGGTCACTTGTGGCTACCATCAGCTGGGTAAATTCCTATCCAATGTCGGTAACCTCGCAAGAATCGTAAATGTTCCATCGATAAAAATAACGGCGGGCAAAGATCGTGCCGTCGAAGCAGAGTTGAGAACACAGACTTATACTGTGGCAAAGGGAAAGGGGGTGCAAAGTGGTGTCCCAAGTCGTCGGTAGCCTTCTATTTGTGATGTTGATCAATCAAACGCCAACAACACCACCAGCAGATACGTTATTCCCTGTTGAGAAGTGGCAATATAACGTTAAAGGGAGACGTGATCCATTTGTGCCTCTAGTAGGCACTGACTTATCCCCAGGCGGTAAGGCAAGTCACCTGAGCGTTGAGAATCTTACCCTCATTGGAATTCTGTGGGGCGAACGCGGGTATTATGCTCTGGTAAAAGATGGTGTGAATCAAGGATATATTCTCAAGAGAGGTGACCGTGTTGTCGGCGGAAAAGTCTCGGAGATTGTTCGTGATGGAGTGATATTCGAGCTGACACAAGCTGGGGTTGTAACCAAATATGAACTGAGACTTCAAGAAAAGGAAAGGAGGTAAAAAATGAGGAACGCAGTTGTCCTCGCTTTATTAATTTCCCTGGCCAGTGGTGCCGTAATTAGCGATATAGTCATAACCCCAGAAGATGTTAATACCAAGATTATTATTAGGTCTGATGCACCATTTGTTGCCAATTCCTTTGCCCTAAAGGATCCATCGAGGATAGTGATCGATTGCTCAGGAGCATCGAGCCCGCTAGTCGGTAACAAATTCGCAGTGAACCGAGGCGGTATCAAACAAATGTCCGTCACCGGCTTCACCGAACAGCCAGATCTGGTTCGCGTGGTCACGACCCTGGATCAAGATTATTCCTTCCTGACATCCACTGAAGGTGATGACTTCGTACTCACACTGCTCTCGGGTGCAATGAACCCATTTACGGATTGGCACGCAGGTGTAGCTTCTCCTGCCCCGGCAATGCCAGGTGAAGAGGCCCAGCCTCCTATCCTGCCAACACCCAAGCCAACCGCTACGGTAACCGGGCGTCCGATATCATGCGATTTCGAAGATGCGGATATTCTGACCATACTGCGCGCTTTGTCTGAATACGCTGGTGTGAATATCGTTGCCGGTAAGGATGTTTCCGGTACGGTAACCGTCAGGCTACATAACGTTCCGTGGCGTAAGGCGCTCGAAATCATCCTTCGTGCATCAGGCTACGCTTACCGTGAAGATCCTGGCGTCATCCGTGTTGACACCGCCGAAAATCTCGACAAGCAGGACTATGATCTTCCGGTCAGCGCAAAAATCTACAAGCTGGAATTTGCCGACCCGACCAGAATGCTCGACAAGATCACGGCTATGCTTTCCCCGAAAGGCAAGGCGAATGTCGACACACGTACGAATTCCATCGTGGTAACCGAGGTTGCTCCAATACATGATCGTATCACGCAGCTTGTAAAACTGTTAGATACGCCAACGCCGCAGGTCGAGATCATGGTGAGAGTCGTAGACATGGATGCAACTATAACAAGGTCGTTAGGAATAGATTGGACGCTACGAGGACTTGAGAGCAGAATTCTACGGGCTGACGTGCAAGCCAACCCCCAACCACAGGTGGCGGGTTTTGGAATCTTCAACATCGGTACGGTTCCGTCATTCGCACAGGTCTCCGCAACGATCAACATGCTCGAGGAAACCGGTAGGGCTCAAACCGTATCGGCTCCCCGTGTTTCCGCTATCGACAACGAAGCCGCATCGATCCTCGGTGGTCAGCGATTCGGTATCCCGACGCTTGATATCTCGGGCAACACTGTGATCCAGTTCTATGAAGTCGGTACGAAGCTCGAAGTGGTGCCGCACATAAATTCTCTGGAAGAAATCACCATGGATATCCATGCAGAGGTCAGTGAACTCGACCGTGCTTCGGCACTTGCCGGACGGCCGATAATCACAACTTCTGAAGCCGAATCCAAGGTCCTCGTTGCGGACGGTAACACAGTCGTAATCGGTGGTTTCATAAGACGAAGAGAAACAAAGCAAATACGCGGTATTCCGATACTGAAAAGCATACCCATACTAGGAGCATTGTTCAGAGAAACGACCTCGGCAGTTGAAGACCGCGAACTGCTTATCTTCATTACGCCGACGATCATCAGGGGCTGATCTAAAAGATAATTATTGTTTTAGAAAACAATTATTAATCTTTGATGCGCATTGTAGGAGGGGCGTGTAAGAGACGCTCATTAAAGGTACCCAAAAAAGGCGTAAGACCAACCAAGGGTATTGTTCGTGGTGCGATATTCAATATTCTCGGCGAACTGAATATGAATGCTGAAGTTCTCGATGTTTTTGCCGGCAGCGGTGCGCTGGGCATTGAGGCGATCTCGCGTGGAGCAAGGCATTGTGTTTTCGTGGAAAAACACCCACGCCACCTGCGGACGAATGTCAGTAATCTTCTATCCAGAAGCCAAGCACGAATTATCGCTGAAGATTTTCGCCGGGCTTTACGCAGACTCAAGAACCTACAATTCGGTGTGATTTTCGCCGATCCTCCTTACAACAGGAACTACGTGCAGCTCACGTTAGAAGAAATCGCTGGTTACGACCTACTGGCGCGCGGCGGAATGATCGTCATCGAACATTCACCATTAGAGGAATTTACCATACCTGATACTCTGGAAATGGTCAAAGAGAAAAAATATGGCGATACTGCTGTATCATTCATTATTCACAGAAAACACTGAAATCATATGAATAAAGCGATATACGCAGGGACCTTTGATCCGATCACCTACGGTCATATCGACGTGATATCTCGGGCAACCAAGCTCTTTGAGCATGTCGTGGTCGGAGTGAGCGCTGGCCCGAAGACCACACTCTTTACGCACCGGGAAAGAACGCAACTGGTCCGCGAGGTATTCAAGGATGCAAGCAAGATCGAGGTCGTCGGATTCTCATCACTGCTGGTTGAATTCGCAAGGGGTATCGGAGCACAAGCTATCATACGCGGCATGCGCGCCGTTTCCGATTTCGACTACGAGTTACAGCTAACACTCATGAATCGGAATTTGGCACCAAAGATCGAGACCATTTTTTTGATGCCATCGGAGAAGTACATCTTTGTCAGCTCATCCCTGGCCAAGGAAATCGCTGGACTGAAGGGCGACATTTCAACACTAGTTCCTCCATTGGTGGCAAAGGCTTTGCAGAAGAAAATTTTCAAAAAGTAGCCTCTTCACGTCGTACCGTAGGATTTCTATACCATGCATTCTTTTGCAGTATAGAGTACACTTTCATTTCCGCATAAAAATCATTGTATGATCATGGGGCGCCGTTGACTTCACGACCATATTCGTTATACTTGATGGCATGAAATTCATCGATGAAGCAACTATTTTTGTTGCGTCAGGAGCGGGTGGCAATGGCTGTGTATCATTCCGCCGAGAAAAATATGTGCCCAGGGGTGGCCCTGATGGCGGCAATGGTGGCGACGGAGGCTCGGTATTTCTGATCGGCAATAAGAAACTCGCAACGTTGTATGACCTCAAGCTACGACCGCACTACCGCGCCGGCCGGGGGCAACATGGCAAAGGGAAAAACATGCACGGTAGAACAGGCGATGATATCTGTATTCAGGTACCGCTTGGCGTCGCGGTATTTGACGACGGCAAGCTGATCGGCGAAATAGTAGAAGCAGGTCAGAGACTCGTCGTCGCCCGTGGTGGTGGTGGAGGCCGTGGCAATGCGCACTTTGTCACATCCACTAACAGAGCGCCAAGGAAATCACAGGAAGGACACCCCGGGGATAAGAAGGTATTGAAGATCGTGCTCAAGATCATTTCCGACATTGGCATTGTCGGCCTGCCAAATGCCGGCAAGTCAACACTCTTGAAAGCCATGACCAATGCAAGACCAAAGATCGATAACTATCCGTTCACGACGCTCAATCCAAACCTGGGCGTCTTGCGAGACAACATGAAAAATATCGTTATCGCCGATATGCCGGGAATAATTGAAGGCGCGCATCAAGGCAAGGGAATCGGGCTGCAATTCCTGAGACATATCGAAAGAACGCATTTGTTGATCCTGGTGGTTGACGCATCAGGAACAAACCCGATCGACCAATATCAATCACTGCTGAATGAATTCAAACAGTATGATCCGCAATTGCTGCATAAACCACGCATCGTGGTTTTCAACAAGATCGACCTGCTTGACCGCATACCCGTTGTACGACTGAAGGAGAACATATTCTTCGTCTCTGCACTGAAAGGAACGGGCGTTAACCGCCTCATTGATTACCTTAGAAATGAGAATTAAACTGAAACAGGACAAGGACTCCGTCCTCAACATATTAAAATCTAACGATATAGAAAAAAAACTTAAATTGCTCGACCGGATCGACGGCGTTGATTCAAGAGAAGGTATAAAGATCCTGATGAAAATGCTGGAAGACCAGTCCTGGTCCATGCGCGAACGAGCAGCTCGTAAACTTGTATCATACGGCTCGAGAGTTTCATCACGCCTGCAGCGCCTTCTTAAAAAAGGCTACTGGTATACCCGCGCATCTGCATGCCTCGCGCTCGGTGAGATCGGTGATCTGCGCACGCTGGAACCCGTCATCAGGGTATTTCTCGATGACGAAAATCCCACAGTGATAAAAGAAGCAAGTGGCGCGCTGGCGAAGTTCGCTCGCAAGAAACCGGGTAAATTCACGGAAAAGCTTTTGATTATCGAGCTCCAACCCAGTGAGTTACGAACCGTTCTTTTCACGCTGGAACGAACTGACATTGAATTGTACGGTGAGATCAAAGAACGGATCATGGATGAAAGACGAGACATTTGAGCTACTTCATCTTCTCTCGATAGACGCGCTGAAGGTAAAGGATCTGCATGAGCTGATCGATAATTTTGGTTCATGTAGAGAAGTCGTTTGCGCATCCAGAGAAGATTTGCTCGGTATTGTCGGAGAAAAGGCCGCGGCAGCGATTAAGTCATTCGCCATTTCTGACACGCTGCTCAGAAAGAAGCGCAAACTGGCGGAGATGACCGTCAATATCACACCGTACTATGCTCCGGAATATCCCGAATGGCTGACTCTGATCGATCGCTTCCCTCCGATACTTTTCATACGGGGCAACATTGTTCCCGGGGACGAACTTTCCATAGCCGTGATCGGCACGAGAGGGGCAACCGTATACGGCAAGGAAATCGCCCGTAAGTTTGCCGCCGAATTCGCTCTTGCCGGAGTAACCGTGGTCAGCGGTATGGCGCGTGGTATCGATACCGAAGCCCACCGCGGTGCCCTGCAGAACAAAGGGCGTACAATAGCTGTTTTGGGATGTGGTGTTGACACATGCTACCCGCCAGAAAACAAGACGTTAATGACCGAGATAGTCGCATCTGGAGCGGTCATTTCCGAATTCGACATTGGAACGCCGCCCCTCGCGCACAACTTTCCAAGACGCAACCGGATCGTCTCTGGTCTGGCAAAAGCCGTGGTCGCGATAGAGGCAAAGGAAAAATCGGGTGTCATGAATACGGTAAAATGGGCACTCGAACAGAATAAGGAAGTCTTTGCGGTTCCCGGTAACATATTCGCAAAGACCTCACGCGGTACGAACCGTTTGATAAAAGAAGGAGCAACACCAGCAACATCACCGGATGAGGTATTGGAATATCTCGGCGTAAAAAAAACGGAACGGGAAATGGCAACGCAAAATATCTCTCTTGATCAAGACGAGAATATTATATGGGAAGCTCTCTCCTGTGAGCCAATTTTTCTCGATGCACTCGCTGAAAAGCTCGACCAGCCTACAAGCAGCATTTTGAATATTCTGCTGAAACTCGAGATCAAGGGTTATGTAAAACAACTGCCGGGCATGTCATTCGTCAGGAAGTTTGAATAGACTGCCTCAACACACATTTTCAATATAGTCACATCAAAATACAAAAAAATCTACGTTCCCATTTTCCATGATGACAAATACCGGCGCTGTTCAGGTGTAAGCCTGTCAATCTTTATGCCCATCGATTTCAACTTAATACTTGCTATTTCCTGGTCTATTTTAACGGGCAGGCAATATACCCGCTGATCAAGGTCCGGCCGGTTCAAGATATACTCAACCGCAAATGCCTGATTTGCGAAAGACATATCCATCACCATGGCGGGATGACCCTCTGCCGCCGCGAGATTGACCAACCTTCCTTCGGCGAGCAAATATATTCTTCTGCCATTTTTCAATGTATATTCTTCGCACGAGTTCCTTATTGTCCGCTTGCGCGCAGCAATCTTTTTCAGCGCTTGCTTGTCTATTTCCACATCGAAGTGTCCGGAATTCGCGACAATCGCACCGTCTTTCATTCCCAACATGTGCTCTTTTCTGATCACATTGATGTCCCCGGTTACAGTAATAAAGATATCGCCTGACCTGGCAGCCTCGGACATAGGCAGAACCGTGTAACCATCCATACGAGCTTCGAGGGCCTTCACCGCATCCACTTCGGTCACGATGACCTGGGCGCCCATACCCTTGGCACGCAGCGCAAGACCGCGGCCGCACCAACCATAACCAGCAACCACGAAGTTACTGCCGCTGATTAGAATATTCGTCGCGCGCAGGATACCGTCGATCGTCGACTGGCCGGTGCCATAACGATTGTCAAATAAGTGCTTGGTGAGTGAATCATTGACGGCGATGATTGGAAATTGAAGAACATTGTCTCTTTCCATCTGTTTCAGACGTACCACGCCGGTTGTGGTCTCCTCGGTACCACCGAGTATTCCGCGCTGTTTCTTTTTGTGGACCGTTGAAATGAGATCAGCGCCGTCATCGATCAGTACTTCGGGTTTTCGTGCAAGTACCTTGTTCATGTTCGAATAATACTCTTTACGGGAGTCACCTCGACAAGCATAGACACTTATGTTTTCCTTTACCAGTGCAGCCGCAACGTCGTCCTGTGTAGATAAAGGATTAGAAGCACACAACGCCACCTCGGCACCGCCATCCCTTAGCGTCCTCATTAGATTTGCCGTCTCGCTGGTCACGTGCAGGCAGCAACCGATGCGCCGGTTCCTGAGTGCCCTGGATTTTTTCATTCTCGCGCGTATCAACCCCAGTACCGGCATCTTGGCATCCGCCCAGTCGATCCGTTTCTGACCTTCCGGAGCCAGATTCTCATCACTGATATTATGACTCACCATTCTTCTCATTGTCCACCCACCTCACGTTTTATCGCTTCAGCCATGTCACATAATTCCCAGTTAAAACCTTCTTCCTCACGACCGAAATGCCCGTAGCAGGCGGTTCGGCGGTATATCGGCCGCCGCAGATTGAGTTTGTCGATCATGCCCTGCGGTGTAAAATCGAATAGTTTGCGGATGATGGTTATGATCACTGCCTCGTCAACCGAGGATGTTCCGAACGTGTTCACCGATATTGAAGTCGGTTCAGCCACACCAATGGCATACGACATCGAAACCTCGACTTTCCTGCAAATTCCCGAAGCAACGATATTCTTTGCGACATATCGAGCCATGTAGGCAGCAGAGCGATCAACCTTGGTCGGATCTTTCCCGGAAAAACAACCGCCCCCATGGTGACCGATACCGCCGTACGTATCGACCATTATCTTCCGTCCGGTCACTCCCGTATCACCCTGTGGACCACCCACTACAAAACGCCCGGTTGGATTTATCATTATTTTTGTCTTATCATCTATGAGTTCTCCGGGAATGACATCTCCGATCACTAACTTCTTTATGTCCGTGTGCAGTTTTTCGTTACTGACGTCGGGGTGGTGCTGAGCCGACAGGATTATCGTGTCGATCCTGAATGGCTTGTCGTTCTTGTATTGGACCGTAACCTGTGACTTACCATCCGGTTGCAAGTAAGCGACCACGTTCGTCTTTCTTATCTCGGTAAGCCTTCGTACGAGGTCGTGCGCAGTTGCAATGGGCATGGGCATGAGCTGCGGTGTTTCATCGGTCGCATACCCATACATCATACCCTGATCACCTGCGCCGCCGATATTTACGCCCATGGCGATATCGCTCGACTGCTCCTGGATCGCCGATATGACCGCGCACGTGTTTGCGTCAATGCCCATATCAGAATCTGTATATCCTATTTCGTAGAGAAGCGCGCGTACAATATCTGGTATGTCCACATAACAGTTTGTTGAAATCTCACCGGCGACAAAGATCATGCCCCGGGTCGCCAGAGTCTCACACGCAACACGGCCAAATGGGTCTTTCTCCAGAATCGCATCTAGGATCGCGTCTGAAACCTGGTCACAGATCTTGTCTGGATGTCCTTCAGTAACTGATTCAGAGGTAATAAAGTAATTTTCCATTTTACTCCTTTTCTCGAATTATAGACAAATCGTCCATAAAATCAAGGTTCTGTCCGCAGCCGACAATCAAAGAACCAGGCGCCCCAGGATGCACATCGATAGATATACGTGCAATTCAGCCGTGCAGGTCAAATCAACCAATGCATTGACAAATAACCGTTTTCGGTTAACTTCATCAATCGTACATTAGAACGCCTTTCGTTGATGTACCGTGGATACACTCAAATCTGTGAGAAAGGATGTGAGAAGCTTTTGACACTGTCCAATATCATATTCTGGACAAATGTTCGATTAAACTAAGGGGGAGATAAATGATCTACTTATGTGTTGGCGTGGTCTTTCTTACCAGTATCGGAGGTAAGATACAAGGCACGGTGACCGATGGGATGAGCGGTGAACCAATACAAAGTGCAAATGTTTTGGTTCTCGAAACAGAAATCGGCGCGGCCACCGATGCCAGTGGTGATTTCTTCATTCTCAATGTCGCGCCGGGCAGATATGTCGTTGAAGTTTCATGCCTTGGCTACGGTACTAAACGCATCGAAAACGTTATCGTGCAACATGATGAAACCGCAAGGCTGAGCGTAGTCCTCGAGCCAACGACGATCGAAATCTCGCCCGTAACCGTAACGAGTGAACGGCCGGCAGTATCAAAAGAAATGGTCGGTACCACATATCTTGTCCGGAAAGAAGATATTTCTTCGCTTCCGGTCGATTACACTGTCGACCTGATCGCTTTTCAAGCTTCCGTCGCCCGCCGGGATACAGCATTGCACGTCCGAGGTGGACGTGCCACCGAAGTTCAGTACATGATCGATAATGTTTCCATCATTGACCCACAAACAGGAGACGTGGCGATAAATCTCACAAAGGGTATTATTGATGAGGTCATCTTCCTGCCTGGAGGATTCAATGCCGAATACGGACGCGCCATGTCTGGTATCATCAACATGATCACCTCGCACCCGGCTGATTACTTCAGCTCGCGAGTCAGGGGCAAGACCGAACGCATCATGTCAGATAAAGAGGATTTCGGCTACGAGAATGTGCAGACATCCCTCCATCTGCCACTGAACCGCCGGCTGAAGGGCTACTTCGCGCTCGACATCATGCACACCGATGATTGGGACCCCCGCCTGGAAATTCTTCCCCACAAGAACCGCGATGACTATTCTCTGTACGGCAAGTGGCTGTACGACGCGTCAGCAAAACTGAAACTGGCTTTAAGTGGCGCCATGTCGCGCAGCCAGTTCGACCGGTATGAAACCCTGTGGAAATTCCATCTCGACCACTACCGTTCTGACCTGGAAAAAGGCAATCTCCAAACCCTGAATTTGAGTTACCTTCCCGATACCCGAAAATTCTTTCAACTGACACTCAGCCATCTCCATTTTCATAAAACTTATGGGGTCCGAGAAGACTTAGATTATGGTACTTTCGAAGACTTCGTATTCCAGCCATACAGTTCGCTGGAGTGGCTGAGATCAAGCATGGATAACCCGTACGGTGCCTACGTCTGGAAACCATACTGCGCAGGTGATTATCCTGAATTCGGTGACAAGACTTCGAATGTCATAAAGACAACACTCAACACCGATCTGCAGGTCCACCGATACCATCAGATGAAAGCAGGATGCGAATATGTCCTGCAGGATTTCAGCAGCCTTACTTATTTCATAAGCGACAGCTCAAGCCAGCTTCTGGATGAATATGATTATCAGCCAACTGAGTATTCATTGTACGTCCAGGATAATATCGATTTCAAGGGCGTTTATGCTAAGCTGGGCTGCCGCTATGACTACTTCTCCAGCGATATCGAAGGCGTCGAGCCGAAGCATTACATATCCCCGCGAATCGGGTTGTCTTTCGAGGTAACTGAAAAGTTCATCTTTCGCGCGAATCTCGGTCAATATGCACAACCGCCTTTGTACGATTACATGTACAGCTACTACAGCCTCCTGCCACTGCCTTCTTATCTCTTCGGATACGTTCCGATCATCGGCAATCCTGAACTGACACCAGAGAAAACGGTAAGCTACGAACTCGGTCTCCAGGGTGAGATCAGCACGAATCTAAGCACCACGGTCAACGCTTTCTACAAAGATGTCACCGACCTCATCGGCACACGGCAAGTGCGTTTGCTCCCGTTACATCATGAGTATTTTCAGTATGTGAATATCGAATACGCCAACATCAAAGGCATTGAAACAATTCTCGAGGTGAATCAAGGACCCTTTACAGGCAAGGTTTCCTATACCCTTTCATGGGCAAAAGGAACAAGCTCCTACGCTGCGGAATTCGGTGATACCATCTATGAAAGGCCAGCCAGTGATTATTATCTCGATTTTGATCAAAGGCACCGATTGTTTGTCCAGGGAACATTTCGCCTTCCTATGACGTCGCAGCTCCATGTGTTTGGTTACTTCGGTAACGGGTTTCCCTATACACCTCCTGACCCCGAAGGAAAATATGAAGAAAAGAATTACGAAAGGCTCCCAATTCAGAGGCAGATAGATTGTTTGTTGTCCAAGACCTTCACGCTTGCGGGCGCGGCGTTGAGTCTTGATCTTGAGATCATCAATCTCCTGAATCACCAGTATGAAATCACACCCCACTACCCGCAAATAAGAGAACCCCATCTATCCGACTTCGATGATTACATCACATTCCACAGCGATTACTACAACCCGGCAGCCGATGCGAATCACGACGGTATGATTTCACCATACGAGGATTACTGGTCCTACGTGGCGATAAGGGAAGCCACAGATGATATTATCTACGCCACCAGCGCGCCGAGAAGGGTGAGGATTGGCGTTTCGGTAAATTATTGATGAGTAGTGATGTAGTTTTTTGAAAACTGATTGGTCGTGCATGTAGTGCGGGAGGTTTGAGATGAATTGTTTATTTATGGCGATCGTCCTTTTCAGCAGTGTTACCGGCAAGATCCAGGGCAGGGTAGTTGACGACAAAACCAATGAGCCAATCGCATATGCCAACGTCACCGTGCTCGACACCGAACTGGGCGCGGCAACCGATGACGGCGGCTATTTCTTCATCCTCAACGTGCCCACCGGTAGATACACCGTAGAAGTATCCTTCATCGGCTACCAGACAAAGAATATTGCGAACCTGATCGTCGAGTATGATAAAACCGTCCGCCTCGAGGTCAGCCTGGCGCCTTCGGCCATAGAGCTTTCACCGGTCACCGTGACCAGTGAAAGGCCGGCCGTCTCAAAAGACATGGTCGGCACCACTTATCTCATTCGCAAGACCGAACTCCCTTATTTGCCGGTCGATTATACGATCGAGCTGGTTGCATTCCAGGCGGCGGTTGCCCGAACCGACACGGCGCTTCATGTGCG
>Ga0224495_10000124_pt1 | contig 58577 bp, 55 predicted proteins | sample SF_Jul11_sed_USG_FD_168128 | JGI IMG/M metagenome (GOLD analysis project Ga0224495, IMG submission 168128) | Sediment microbial communities from San Francisco Bay, California, United States - SF_Jul11_sed_USGS_4_1 | ecosystem: Environmental > Aquatic > Marine > Sediment | place: USA: California...
TTTACATGATGAAATCAAGCAGAGAAGTGACGGTATATAAATTGTTCAATAAATATGAGGAAAAAATGCAGGATATAGAAAAAATAATTCATGAAGTTTATTTAAGCGAAAAAAGGGATTTAACTAAACCTGAGGTAAAAAAAGCCATACTTGATGCCATTGAACTTCTCGACCAAGGTAAAATTCGAGTCGCTCAACCTTCAGAAAACGGTCAATGGCAGGTTAATGTCTGGGTTAAAGAAGCAATTTTATTATATTTTGGAATTATGAATATGCAAACGATGCATGCTGGCGATATCGAGTATTGGGATAAAATTCCTTTAAAAAAGGGCTATGCCGATAGAAAGGTGAGGGTAGTGCCTCCTGCTGTTGCGCGTTATGGTTCTTATATCGAAACCGGCGCTGTTCTGATGCCTTCGTATGTAAATATTGGAGCCTATGTTTCTGCAGGTACTATGGTCGATACATGGGCAACGGTAGGCAGTTGTGCGCAAATTGGAAAAAATGTTCATTTATCAGGCGGTGTTGGTATTGGCGGAGTTTTAGAACCGCCACAGGCAAACCCTGTCATTATAGAAGACAATGCTTTTTTAGGTTCGCGATGTGTTGTAGTTGAAGGTATTCACGTAGAAGAGGGAGCCGTTCTTGGCTCGGGGGTTATTCTTACCGCTTCTACAAAAATAATTGACGTAACCGGAAAAGAACCTGTTTATATAAAAGGCCGCATTCCTAAAAATTCGGTTGTTATTCCAGGGACAATTCCAAAAGTTTTTCCTGCCGGCGAATATCATGTTCCGGCAGCCCTGATCATTGGTCAACGAAAGCCTTCAACCGATTTAAAAACCAGCTTAAACCAGGCTCTTCGCGATTTTGAGGTTAGCGTTTAAATTACCTTAAATTAAAATTACCGTCTTCTTTAAAGTTAAGCAACAGTGGGTGCTTGATTATAGAAGGTGGTAAATCAAGAGACGTATTGCCTTTTACAGTAAAGTTGCCTTTTCCGTCTTTAAAGGCGCTTAAAACCTGTTTGCTGAGATTTTTTGAGCTGAATTCATTAACAACTCTGAGTACGGTTTTATTATCGCTGCCTTGAAGCGCGGTACTGTTTCCATTTACAAGCAGGTCAGAGTTAACCAGAAAATCAAATTGCATTGTGTTAAATTTTAAAGGGGCTTTCGCCAGATTTTCTAAAATAATATCAAAATTTACTTTAAACTTCAGATCCAGATCATCAGGGTTCACTACCTGGTTTTGAGCAGGTTTCCCCTGAATTAAAGAAATATACATGTTTCTTACTTTTTGCGGGTCAGCTTTTTTTACAGTCTCAACTGTGGATTTTTTTATAGCATCTTCAATTTCTTTTTGAGATGGCGGAATGACAGTAAATTTGGCAATCGTTATTTTCGGTTTAATGGCGGGAATTTGTTGATCCAGTTTAAAGGCCAGTTTTACTGTTTCAGGTATGGCTTTAATGGTTTTAGGAATGGGAATAAATACTGAAACATCAACATCACATAAAAGATATTCATGTGAATTGTAATCTTTAATCAATTGAATGATGGATTCATAAGTTAAGGTGATGTCAAAACTATTGACAGCTTTACCTTTTGCATCGACCTTAAAACCTTTTGACGTTGATGTATGGAATAATTTATTTTTTTCAATAGAAAAATCAAGTTCAACAGCATCAAGATTAACGGCAACAGGGTAGGGGTTATTGATTCCAATATCAAAGGTAAAAGTAATGTCTCTTAACGATATTTTTTTAATGTCAAATTTTTCAATCGTAGCGGTGGGTTTTGGAATTTTATCGGCAATCTTGCCAAGCGTACCATCCAGTTTGTTCATATTAAACGCATAGATTACTGTTGAAATAAACAGCAAGGAAAAAATGACCGGTAACTTTTTATTATAATACATAGTATTTCAATTTTGTTAAATATACTAATAATAATTGATTCACTTGTCAATAGAAAAAATTCGTTTTAATGACTATTTATAAAAATATACTTGCAGGGGGACTGTCTAATAATTGTCTTGCCAGAAGTGAAATGATTTAAATAATATAAAAAGGTAAAAATGAATTTACAAAAAATAAATAAATATCTCTATATTTCCATTGTAATTTCCTTGTGGATAGCAAGCTGCGGCAGCGAAGTTAAAGAAAGTAACCTGGATCAAAGCTATACTGTAACTACTTTAGCTGATATTTCTATTGACCAGGAAAATAAAAATGCAACGAACCAGATGCCGCAGGGTATTACCGCAGATGGGGAAAATATTTATACAACAGATTTTTACAACCATGTAATATTTTGTACATCGATAAAAACCGGCAAGAAATATAAATTTGCTGGAACTTTGGGTGTTGCCGGTTTTAGAGACGGAAACGGCGACGCAGCAATGTTTAATCGTCCCTATGGCATAACATACTTTGGGGGTAATCTTTATGTTGCGGATTCCGCTAACAGTGTCATACGTAAAATTTCAATTTCTACAAGGCAGGTAACAACATTTTCAGGACAGCCCGTTGTTGCCGGTCATTTAAACGGATCTTTCGAAAAGGCATTGCTGCGTTTTCCATTTGGCATTGCAACTGACGGAAATTTTTTATATATTGCCGACACTGGCAACAGTACAATTCGAAAAATAGATTTGAAAACCAGACATGTTCGAACCCTGGCAGGTTTGGCGGGAGTAGCCGGTCTTTTTGACGGAAAAGGAAATCAGGCAAGGTTTAATTCCCCTAAAGGTATTGCTGTCGATGAAAAAAATGTATACGTTGCCGATACCATAAACGGCGCTATTCGCAAAGTTGAAATTGCAACGGGCGAGGTTAGCACTTTAGCCGGAAAAGATTTTCAGCCCGGAGGAATAGATGGAGTTGGCTCTGACGCTCGATTTAACAACCCTACCGGCGCAACCATGATGGATGGTCATTTATACATTGCCGATGCGGGAAACAATAAAATTCGTTTAATTTATCCTGAAACTGGAGAAACTGTTTCCATTGCCGGTAAACACTTTTACCAATCAAGCTGTCCTACGCTGAACCTTTATCATAAGCTGACAGACAAGGCAAAAGAAAAAGATATTCCTTTAACAGCAGATGGTATCGGCAGAAAATCTCGCTTTAATTTGCCAAGCGGAATTACAAGCGATGGTAAAAAATTGTATGTTGTCGATACAAAAAATCACCTGATTCGAGTGATCCAAAAAAATAAATGATTACACCAGCAGCTTTGCAATTTGTACGGCATTTAAAGCTGCGCCTTTTAAAAGCTGGTCGCCGCAGACAAAAAGGTTTATAGCTTTCGAGGGTAGTGATTCATCTTTTCGGATTCGACCAACCAGACAATCATAATTTCCACTGGCTTCATTTGGCATGGGGAAGTGATTATTTTTTCGGTCATCGATAACTTTAATGCCTGGAAATTCATCCAGTAGAGTTTTACATTCTTCCACTGACGGAGCCTCGTTATGGAATTCCATGTTGACTGCTTCGCTGTGCGCTCTAAATATCGGAACCCTTACGCAGGTCGCAGTGATGCTGATATTGTCATCGTGTAAAATTTTACGACTTTCTTTAAAGGTTTTCATCTCCTCTTCATTATACCCGTTTTCAAGCATTTTTGAGTTATGAGAAAATAAATTAAATGCATAGGGGTGTGGCATGATCGTTTGTTGAAACGGTTGATCATTTAAGTAAGCAATAGATGCTTTTCGTAATTCTTCCATGGCTTCCCAGCCGGCTCCGGAAGCTGCCTGGTAAGTTGAAAGTACAATGCGCTTGACTGGATATTTTTTATGAATGGGATAAACGGCCATGAGCATTATTATTGTAGAACAGTTCGGGTTGGCTATAATTCCATTGTGTTTTAAAGCATCCTGCGGATTTATTTCTGGAATCACAAGAGGAACATCCGCATCCATTCGAAATGCAGAGGAATTATCAATCATAACGCATCCTGAATTTTTTACATCTTCAGCATAAAGACGACTGATTGAACTGCCTGCAGAAAAAAGGGCAATATCAACATTTTTAAATGACTCACGGGTGGTTTCTTCAACCGGTATGCCGGTTTGTTTAAATTTTAACGTTTTACCTGCGCTTCTTTTTGATGCAAGAAGTTTTAAGTTTTTAATGGGCAGGTTTAATTTTTCAAGAACACTGATAAACTCAAGCCCTACTGCGCCGGTTGCGCCTACAATTGCAATTGATTTTTCGCTCATACGCAGAGCTATTAATTGCAAACACTCCGTCAAGCAATAGGTTTTGAAACCTGACAAAGTTGCTGCGTGTGCCAATATGTAAATTGCCGGCGGCAATTTAAAAAAACCAACCTTGTTTATGTGAATTTGATTTTAATAATGTAATGCATAACCGGAATTTCTTGAGTTTAGATGATCCTGTGTCGAAAATAATAAATGATGAGAATAGGTCTAATAAGCCTTATCCTATTATCGCACTTATTGCTGTTTCCTTTAGCAAAAAAATTTTTGCTTTTTTCAAAAAGTGATGATTGCAATAAATCTGATCAACGGGACGGATATTCGTGTAATGATAACGATTCATCAGGAGAGAATTTCTCAAATAAAAATAATAAAATAATATATAAAGTAGTTAATGGAGATAGTTTATATTCGATATCTGAAAAATACAATGTATCTGTAACTGATATAATGAATTGGAATGATTTAAATAACAATAAAAAAATTTTTCGCGGTCAAAAATTGGTCATTAAAACGGCGCGTCGAAATGAAAAACTTTCACCTGGAGAGTCCATTCGTTTGTATCGTCCTGAAGGAAAGTGGAAAGTCATTAAGGGTTATACACCATATGGTGATATAAAAAACTTTGGTTTATTGTATACAATCGGATCCCAAAGAAGTATAAAACCGGCCAATTCAGGAACAGTTGTTAAAATTAGTTATTTAAGAGGATATGGAAAATATATTTTGATTGACCATGGGAACGGGTGGCATAGCATGTATTCAAATTTAGATGATGTGAAAGTAAAATCAGGGCAATACGTGAATTTTTCTGAAACAATAGGTAATATTAAAGATAATAAATTATTTTTTTTACTGGCATATAATGGCAAACCGGTGAATCCAACCGGATATTTCAAAACAACGGTGAGGGATTGATGAACTGGGAATTAACGAACGGTACCATTGTAACCCCGGAGCATGTAGTTCATAACGGCTCTATTACTATTGGGAATAATAAAATACTTAAAGTTGAAAAAAAACAGTCCGGCGACAGTAAAATTCAAATTGATTTAAATGGTTTGATTGTTTTTCCGGGTTTAATTAACGGACATGATCATTTGCTTGGTTCATATATGCCTCGTGTCGGCGCCCGAAAGCCTTACTTGAACTGGCTTGTATGGGATAACGATTTAAAATCGGCTCCTGTTTATGCGGAAAGACAGCAAATTGAATCCAGGGATTTATATTTACTTGGCGCATTTCGTCATTTGTTATGCGGTGTAACTTCTGTTCATGATCATATTCCTCATTTTGTACAGGATATGTTTAAAGAAAACCTGTCCATTCGGCTGATTGATAATTATACCCTGGCTCATTCCATTACATCTTTTGCATTAAAGTGGGGAGATAGTATTGAAATGGAACATCGTCTGGCCAGAGAACGAAATATACCTTTTGTAGCGCATTGTTCGGAAGGCTATGATGAAGAGACGAAAAAATCTGTATCGGTCTTAAATGAAAAGGGAGCTTTAAATAAAAATACTGTACTTGTGCACGGTATTGCCTTTTCAGATGATGATATCAAGCTGCTGGAAAAAAATGAATGTAACGTTATATGGTGTCCTGCTTCAAATATTTATATGTTTGAAAAAACTGCACCCGTTAAAGAATTAATCGATCACAAGGTTAACGTTTGTCTTGGAACAGATTCTCCGATGTCGGGTTCAGTCAACATGTTTCAGGAAATATTTATGGCTAAAAAATATTTTGAATCGACCTATAACACAGAGTTAAGCGCAAAAACATTATTAAATATGTTGACGATAAATCCAGCAAAAGCATTTTCACTAAAAAATCTGGGAACCCTCGCTGCCGGTCAACTGGCTGATTTTGTAATTGTTAATGGAGATAAATCTCATCCATATGAGGCAGTTAACACCATGAATTATGAGGATATAATGCTGGTTGTAATTGACGGTAAGCCGTTGTATGGCGATGAAAGTTTTATACCTTTATTTGAAGCTCTGGGTGTATCATTTCAAAAAATTAAAGTAGACTCATTTAAAAAAATTATTCACGGGGATATTCTGGGACTTCTTGACAGAATACGAGCTAATGTTGGTTTTCACAAAGAACTCGAATTTTTACCCGTAGAAGCATGGTAATATGTCAGGACCAACATTAAGAACATATAAAGCCGGTTCCATTATTTATTTTATTGAAGATCGCGGCAGTGAAGTATTTGTATTACAAAAAGGACGAATTGTTTTAATTTCAAATTCACTGGATAATGCTACAGAAACAAAGGAAGATGTTCAAAAAGGCGAATTTTTTGGCGTAAAATCAGCCCTGGGCATGTATCCCCGAGAAGAAACCGCTCAAGTATTGTCTGATGCTGTTGTTTTGGTTTTTACACCGCAGATGTTTGAGGTTTTTTGCATGAAAAATACCAGACTGGTATTGCAGATGCTCAAAGTATTTTCAGGCCAGTTACGAAAAGTTCATCGAAAAGTACGTGAATTGCTTGGCGAGGCCGGTCAACAGGAAAATTCAATTGAACTTTTACGAACAGCAGAGTCATTTTATAAAAGCAATGAAATGGATCATGCAAGTTATGCTTTTAAAGCATTTTTAAAAAACTACGACAACTCACCATTAAAATCACGCGCTCAATCAATGTTAAATTTAATCTCAAAAAATCAGCCTTATCCTGTAGAGATGGATTCAATTGATTCTGTTATGTCCAAAATTTATGCGGGAGAATCGGATTTAAATACAAATCAGTTTGATTTATCCAATGATAATGGTTATCATAATTCAATGGAACCGCCTCCGCTGGAAAACTTTTCAAATGCGGATCATAATGATTTACATGATATCGACATAGATATTCCAGAAATGGATATTCCTGATATGGATAATTCTGATATGGAATTGCCTGACATGGACTTACCTTCAATTTCAAGCTCGTCTAATTTAAATACTTCTGCTGCTGCTGTTGCCGCTGCTCCTCCTGTTGTTAAACCAGGAATTTCTCAGCTTTATTACGACGGCATAAATGAGTTTTCAAGACAAAACTGGGATGCAGCCATTAAAAAATTTGAAGCATCACTTCAGCAAACAAAATTTGAAAACGATGCAGAAGCTTCTTTTATAGAAAAATCTTCGTTTGAACTTGCTCGTACATACCTTAAAAAAGGCGATCTTAATACCAGCGGAAACAAGTTTGCAGAATTTGTAAAAAAATATCCACGCAGTCAGAATATTAAAAAAGCAATGATGTACATTGCTGACATATATGAAAAAAAAGGCGATAAGCAGAGAGCCATTGCTCTCTATAACAAGGTCATTGGAATGCCGCCGCGCGATAAAGACTCCTCTTATGCAAAGCAGCAATTAGATAGGTTAATGAAATAATGCAGTTAGAAGGTTTAACAAGTAAATTTGGCAAGGAATTTCAACCTGGAGAAATGATCTTTTGTGAGTTTGAACCAGGCGATGACTTTTATCTTATTCAGAAAGGTAAAGTAAAAATCAGTAAAATTGTAAAAGATACTGAAAAAACAATGGATATACTTGAAGCGGGGGATATCTTTGGTGAAATGGCAATACTTGAAGAGCAGCCAAGATCTGCCTCAGCTACTGCGGTTGACACTGTCACGGCGCTGCATTTTAACCGAGAAAACTTTGTAACGCTCATGAGCAGTCAGCCTCAGCTTGCTTTTAAGCTGCTGGTAATATTTACCAAAAGAATTTATGATGCCAGAAGAAGATTAAAAATTCTGTTGTTGGATGATGTTCAGGCAAAGGTCTGCGACGCTTTTTTAATGCTTTCTGAAAAAGAACCGAATTATCGTGATCTTAAAGAAGTTGTTTTAAGAATCACGGCTGATGGAATTGCTCACTGGTGTGGCGAGTCAGTTGAAAAAATTCAGCCAATACTAAGTCATTGGGCAAAAATTGGAAAAGTTGAGCTATTTGCAGATAGAATTCACGTTAATAATTTAAATGATTGCAGAAGGCTGGTTTCAGCAAAACGGAAAGAAAAGACAGGTTGAATTTTTTTAATATATCTTAAGCTGATGCGCAATCTTGTCGATGTTTAATAAAAGGTATATGAATAAATGTTATTGAATTATATTTATAATACCAGGATCAAAATTATAAAGTTTGACTTATTTTAAATGGGGAAATAGGTGTTGTCAATGAGAAAAACAAGTATAAGTATATTCATATTAGCATTCTGTGCATGGGGAATTTCAGAAAATAAAATATTTGCTCAAAATACCGCCGCGCCTGTTTCCGAAAAAGCAATACCGTTAAACGTCTCTATAAGAGATGACCGTTTTACGATTGAAAATGTTAGTTTTTTTAAAAGACTTGAAAAGGTTCATGCAACTTTAAATATAAATTTTGAATTGCATAACCAGACTGATAAAGATATTAAATTAAAAGTTGTATTGGTGGCATTTAAAAACATCGGTAGTGAAGACAAAGAGCTTCGCAGAAAAATCAAGTATCCTGTCTGGAGAAAACGAGACCTTGACAAAGAGCAAAGAAAAAATATTTTACTGGATAGTATTCCTGCTATTGATAAAAACGCGGTGGATCCGGATATAAAAGACAGCCGCATTTATCCTGAATTTCAAAAATACATGATGTATTTAAGTAAAAATACTTCCGTAGGAAACGATATCCTTCTTAAAGGTATAAATACGGGAGTTGCCGAAACATTAGGAAATGTTGAACTTACTTATGTAACGCAGCCTATGAAAACATCAGCTTTTGCAAAAATGAAAGTCCAATTTAATACTCAAAATGAATTTTTTAATTACTTTGGAATTATACTCATTGACCCGGAACAAAATAAAATTGTAGGATCCGATTTATTTTATTTTAACGGCTCATTTCGTACTCATTGATCTTGATGATTTAAACTTATCGGCCGATTTCAAGCATTCGATTTAGTGCAATTGCTGCTTTTGCCGCAATTGCAGCATCTACATGAATTTCAAATACTTCTTCTTTGAGCGATTTTAAAATACCCTCAAGCGTAATTTTATGCATATGAGGACATATCTGACAGGTTGATACAAAGTCAATTTCAGGGTGAGAACTTTTTATGTTATCTCCCATTGAACATTCCGTCAGTAACAGTATTTTTTCGGGTTTATTGTTCTCAATGTATTTTTCAATCTGGCTGGTCGAACCCGTGTAATCGCTGACTCTCGTGACTTCAGGAGTACATTCAGGATGTGACAACACAGTTACGCCAGGAAACGTTTTTCTTGCCATTTCAATATCAATGGCTGAAAATAACTCATGCACCATACATTTACCATTCCAGAAAATAATTTTTTTACTGGTTTGTTTTTGAACATTTTTAGCAAGATAAATATCAGGAATAAAAAAAACCGTATCTGAATCAAGCGAATCTATGACTTTTGCGGCATTTGCGCTGGTACATACAATATCTGATTCGGCCTTGACATCGGCTGTTGAATTTATATAAGTCACAACCGGTACATCAGGATTTTCTTTTTTAAAATTTTTTACAACATTTGCATCGATACTTTCAGCCAAAGAACAACCGGCATCCAGATTTGCGATGAGAACTTTTTTTTCAGGGTTTAATATTTTGGCTGTTTCAGCCATAAAATGTACGCCGTTAAATAAAATGATGTCTGCATTTGTATTTGCCGCTTTTTGCGAAAGCGCCAGAGAATCACCAGTAAAATCAGATACTCCGTAATAAATTTCAGGCGGCATATAATTATGTCCAAGTATTACTGCATTTTTATTTTTTTTAAGCTCATTGATTTCATTAACAAGATTAAAAATATGGTTAATTTCTTCAGGAGTTTTGTATTTTGAAAGATGATTTTTTAGCGATGTCAAATTATTCATATTTGTATAATATATAGTGTTATCCATTTACTGAGTCAAAAAGTAACCATAAAGCGTCAAGGAATTGTATAAATTTTAAAACCCCTGTAATTACCAATATACAGAAATTATCAGGCGTTATATTGAATTTTATTCGAGAGGGGCTATTTTTATTTTTACATAGCGATGATAAAATATACTTCACCCTTCAGGTAGCAAATAAAGAAGGTCGATAATACGATATGAGGTATAAAACAAAGAAATATATTAAAAAAAGTATACTTTATGTATTTAACACTTCAGTAATTATAGTATTGTACACCATCGCCGCACACAAGTTTTATCTTCCTGCTTTTTTTGAGTTTTATACAGGAAACATCGTAAGAGAAAAAACATTGGTTTATTATGAGAAATATTCGGGATCATCAGTAGAATCCGGCGAAATTGATTATATGAATCTGGTTGATTATGTAACTCGTGAACCAAATTACTTGTACATTAAAGATATTCTGGGAGCCATTGAACCTTCGTCAAAACAAACCCTGCCATTACAAATTAAAGAAGATGTAACTTCCATTTCTACATTCCCTGCATTGATTGAATGGATAAAAAACCCCTATAGCAAATATGCTTCTATTTATCAATTTGAATCTATTCGATTTATCGATGGTTTTGGTTCCATCGATGATTATTTAGTTTTAGATAAAGCGAATAAAGTATTGTTTGCAAAAGGTAAAATCAATGTAAACGATCTTGAAACCGTTGAAAACAGCGAGGTAAACTACAAGAAGGGTATTGTTTATGTTCCGGTTAAACATAATGGTTCTCAAATTGGTAAATTAATTGTAGATACCGGCGGGTTATTTCAATTTAATTTAAATTTTGAAAATACGGGGCTCGATGTTTCTTATTTTTTATTACAGGTTAACGATAATTTAAACGGAAAAATAATCAATAAACACATTTCTGATCCAGGTTTTCAAAAGTGGATACGAGATAACAATTATAGCGGATTTTATTCCGGTATTCATGACGGCCATCGTTTTCTTTTAAAAAATTACGGTCATCAAAACCTCGTGATCATTTATAAGGCAGAATCAATATTATTTTACGTCTCAAAATTTATTTTATACATAATTGGTATTTTAACAATTGCAAGTTTTTATTTTTTTATTCAGAGAGGGTATTTCAGAGAATTTTTCAAGAAGAAAAAAAATTCAGAGATTGAAGAATTGTTAAAGAAAAGCAATGAAATGGCCATGGAGTATGCGTCGATGTCGCTGAAACTTCAAAATTCATTTTATCAGTTAAAAAATCAGGAGGTCGACCGGTTGCGTATCATCAGCGAACATCTAGGATTTTTGCACCAATCGGTTTATCAGGGCATGGACAATGAAAATCATGAACTAAAAAGTCTTGATTAATGGTATCGATAAAAATCATTGATACCAGGATACCAAATGTCTTCATTATTTAAGGATTTTGCAAATTTGATTATAAAAAGAATACCAAAAGTAATTATTGTATTGCTTTTAATGGCAACTGTTTTTTTTAATCAACTTTATGCCGGTGTAATTTCGTTAACTCCTGCTACATACAGCACTTCAGGGTTATATTCTGCCACTACTGGAGGAACATTTGTTTCAACCATTGCCGCGGGATTTAGTTCTTCTACAGGTACTACCACCTGGACCATTACCGGCTACAACATCAGACATGGACAATCCTGGGCAAAGTTTACTGTAAATGTCTCCCCCGGCGGTGGTACCTATGATTTATATATCTATTCCCAAAGCCAGTCAGTTTTGTATTCGAAAACCTCTTTAACTACGAACATCAGCGTAGATTTATCAGCCATTAAAGCGCTCAATGACGGCGCTCCTTTTTTTGTAAAAATAATTCTTCAGCCATTGATTACCATTAACAGCATCACGGCAACCTATGTCGGCAATCAACTTGTTTGTTATCCGTCTCCTTTTCAAATAACTTCAGGTCCAATGAAAATTGTGTTTGATGTAAATGCCAGTTCCAAGGTTACTTTGGAAGTATTTGACAATCGAGGCCGTCTGGTGAAAACCATATTGACCGACAAATCCATCTCGGCTCTGGCATCACGATTTGATCATGTTTTAACCTGGGATGGAAAAGATGACAACGGACGAACCATCAATACAGGTCTATACACAGTGGTTGTAAGGGTTAACCCCATTGACACGTCAAATACAACCGATAAATATATATCAACGTTCAGGGTACTTGTCGTTAGATAATTATAATAACAAATGAATACATCGCTGAAAGCATTTAAAATAAAAAAAATATTTTGGTATAGCTTCTTTGTTTTTGGACTTTACGATGGTATTTTTTCGCTGGCCATGGGCGGTACAGGCCCATCGATACATCTTGAAGAAGCTTCATCCACAAGTAATATGGCTCTTGGCTATGCCGGATTAAGCGGCGATCTCGGCTATATATGGCAAAACCCGGCCGGCATAAACGATTACATCACGGGTCGAATCATTAGTTTGTCATATCAAACTGATCCCACTACTTTTAATCAAAATTTTGGTTTTATCGGCTTGGGTATACCGACCCCCATTGGTAAATTTGCGGCAGGCGTTACTTTTTTAAACAATTCATTGCTGGAAAGTTACGACAGTACCGGAAAATATGTTGAACAGTACAGCACATCTGAAGTGTTAGGCGGAATAGCCCATACATTAAAAATTACAGATTTTTTTTACATTGCAGAAACCATAAAAGTATTTTATATGGATTATTTTTACCTTAGTTCAATGGCAGCTTCGCTTGATCTGGCTGTATTGTTTAAGGTAAACAATGTATTTAATTTGCCCATAACTCCTTATTTATCCATAAGTCTGGATAACATTGCGGCGCTTCCTTTTTATTTTAATAAAAAAACAGAGCCATTGCCCGCCATGATTAAGGTTGCGCCGTCGTTACATTTTTTTAATGAAAGACTTAAATTGTATTACATGATGGACTTTTATATGCCCATTTATGAATCTTACACCAATATTTTTGATCATAAAGTCGGTATTGAATTTGATATTTTACAGCCATATTTAACGGTACGGGCAGGTTATGACGGTACACACTTTTCATTTGGGCTTGGTTCTTCTATAAAAGCTTTTGATATTTCGGCTTCTTATGTTTTAAAAGATTATGAACAGGTTTTTGGTTTAAGTCTAACCTATGCTCTCGATCGTTTTGGAAGCAAGTCTTTTAAAGGCGAAGACGGCGAACAAATTCAAGATAATGAAATGATTGATTTTTATGAAGGATTGAGAAAATACAATGCCGGCAATTACAAGGGCGCCTACGATGATTTCAGTAAAGTATTAAAAGAAAATCCTGAGCATGAACTGGCTAAAAAATACAGAGAGCGATCTTTAACTCACTTGAAAGCCACAAATTGGCTGGATGCTGAACAGGAAAAACTTCTGGCAATGCACAAAGATTTAGCCAGAAAATACGAAGGTCAAAAAAACTACGGCGAAGCAATTTATGAATGGACAAAAGTAGGCGAGATAAATCCTGCTGACGATGAGTTTCGGCCTAATCTTGACCGAATAAGGAGTATGGTCAGCGCAAATGTCATGCTGGCTCATAATGCAGGGCTTGCCGCCTATGGAGTAAATGATAAAATAAAAGCCATCGAGCATTTTAATAAAGCATTAAGTCTTGATCCTGAATACGAGCCCTCAAAAACAATGCTGCTGAAAATTAAAAAGGAATTATCAGATCAGGAGTTAGCCGAAAGAGAAAAAATCGAGAAAATGCAAAAAGCCCAGGAAATGTTTGCCCGAGGTTTAACGTATTTCAGTAAAAAATCATATGAAGAAGCCATCAATGCCTTTACCGAAGCTCTTGAATTTAACCCGGATCATCTCGATGCCCAGAAATATAAAAAATTGGCAGAAGAAGAACTAGAAAGAGATAAACTGGGTTTAAGAGGAATTGAAGCTGCTGAAAAAATATATCAAAAAGGTATATTAAACGTAGATCAGGAAAAATATTCGGAAGCAATAAAAGATTTTAAACTGGCTTTAAAGATTCATCCGCCATTTGAAAAAGCGCAAATTGCATTAAAAGAAACAGAAGAGAAACTGGCTGCCATTATAAAGCCGTTTATAATTGAAGGTACGTCGGCATATGCAGAAAGACATTTTTCAACTGCCATTGAAAATTTTGAAAAAGTATTGGCCATTGACGCTGAAAATGAATCAGCAAAAAGTTTTCTTGCAAAAATTGCAAAAGAAAAAGAAGCCATCATTGCTGTACATATGAAAGAAGGTAAAAGCGATCTGGCAGATGGTAAAGAGACGAAAAATATTAAAAAGTTTTCATCGGCCATTGGTCATTTTGACGAAGTTGTCAAGCTTGATGAAAAAAATGCTGAAGCAAAAAAACTGCTCGATGAATCCCGAAAGTATGTACAAAGCGAAGTTGAAAAACTTCATAACATTGCTCTTGAAAAATATAAACAGGAAAAATATGAAGAATCCATAAAAGATTGGAGAAATGTTTTAAATATTGACCCTGCTTTTACTACGGCTGCAGAGTATATTAAGCAGGCTGAAGCAAAACTCAATACAGATCGTTATACGAAAATGGTGACGGAGTGGAATCAAAAGGCCCAGGAACTTTTAGACAATCATCAATATGACAGGGCTCTTGTATATATTGAAAAAACGCTGGGTGTTTCCCCAAATGATGTAAAAGCAAACGAATTAAAGAAAGTAATTGCTGGCGCAGCTCAAGCCGCAAAATTACAGGAACAAATTTCAGCGTTATTTCTTGAGGGCGTTTATCAGTATAAAAAACGAAATTATGAGGATGCCATTTCAAAGTGGCAACAGGTTAAAAAACTGGATCCTGAAAATCCTCTGGTAGATAAATATATTCCAAAAGCTGAAGAAGCTCAAAAAAATCGAAAGCGAATAGATTATGTAAATGGTATGAAGTATTACGAGCAGGGCAACTGGCTGCTTGCGCAGTCTTCTTTTGCCAGAGCCTTACGAGAAGACCCAAAAAATAATGACGCCAGAAAAATGTTGATAGAATCAGATTATAGAATTGAAGAAGAAAAAATGGCGTTAGAAAAATCAGGCGATGCAAAGTTAAAAGCAGGAAACTACTCAGAAGCTTCGGTAGATTATTCTCAGGCAGTGCGATTTAAAAAAACTCCAGAACTGGCTAGAAAAAAAGATAACAGTATTAAGGCCCAAAATTATCTTGAAAATGCCCTGGAATATTTTAACTCAAATGACAAGGTCGGGTTAAGTATTGAATTGTTCTTAAAAGTTCTTGAAATTAATCCCTATGATGCGAAAGTGAGACAATACCTTGAAGACGCCAAGAAAAAAGGTAAAACACTTATAAATTCCTGGCTCGAAGATGCTCAGAATGCCGAAAAGAAAGAAAATTATAAAAAAGCAAATTCACTTTATACTTCAATTGTAGAAGTAGACGGTACAAACGCAGAGGCGCTTAAAGGAAAAAACAGAACCCTGGAGGCGTTACGGCGAATTGTTAATGTTCCTTATCAGGCCGGTAAGGAAGCTATGGCCTTAAAAAATTATATAATGGCAATTGAAAAATTTAAAGAAGTCCAGGAGACAATGTCAAATTATGAAGATACCAATGAATTACTTTCAAAGGCAATTGAATTACGTGAAGATCAAAAACGGGCAGTTTCAACAAATGTAAATCAAGACGTAAGTAACGAAGCATCGAACGCCGACCTTGAAGCTATCAATCAGGGTATTGTATTGTATCGGCAGGGAAAATATGCAGAAGCTATTGCGGTATGGGAAAAAGTTCCAAAATCATCCGGAGCATATTCAAAGGCTCAAAAATACATTGCCCGCGCAAAATTAAAACGATAGTATAATCTGGAAAATATAAATGATAAAAATAAATTCTCTTAAAAAACAATTTCCGCTTAAAAAAAACTGGTTTGGAAATGTAATAAATTGGGTAAATGCCCTGAATTCCATTTCAATTGATTTTCCGACCAATAAAATTACAGGTATCGTGGGAGAATCAGGCTGCGGAAAAAGTACGCTGGCCAGAGTGTTGTGCGGTATTTACAAGCCAGATGAGGGCAGTTTTTCGTGGAATGAATTTAGCAGCGATAAAATGAAAAAATCAATGTGGAAAAATTATCGAAGAAATGTTCAGATGGTTTTTCAGGATCCATACAGTTCTCTTAATCCAAGAATGCGTATTTTAGATATTTTAAGAGAGCCGCTTGTCATTCATAAACTAATTCAATCAAATATATTTAAAAAAATAAAAAAAGACAATACGAAAGTAAATTCAGAGTATGAGGATAAAATTTTACAAACAATTAACGATGTCGGTCTTTCAGGCGAAACTTTAAATAAATATCCTCATGAATTCAGCGGCGGGCAGCGACAAAGAATAGCCATTGCACGCGCATTAATTTTAAATCCAGACGTTGTTATTTTCGACGAAGCAGTAAGCGCTCTTGATGTTTCCATTCAGGCGCAGATATTAAATTTAATAATTGACTTACAAAAAAAATTAAATATGACATGCTTGTTTATCGCTCATGACCTGTCGGTTGTTTCTTATGTTTCAGAAGCCATTGCCGTAATGTATGGCGGAAAGATTGTCGAATTTAATACTACAGACAAAATATTTTTTTCACCACGACATCCGTATACAAAGTTACTTTTAGATTCAATACCTCGTGCGGGCATTAAAAATACTGCGAAAAATACAATTGTGGATTCTACGTTATTTTTAAACAGGGAAGGTTGTCCTTTTTATCACAGATGCTCCGAAAAAATCAGCAAGTGTGAAAAAAATTATCCGGAAAGAACATCGTTTGACGAAGGATATTTTTATGAATGTTTTAACCCATTGAGTGTTGAAGAAATAAAAAAGGAATAAATATGATTCAACAAACAAGATTTGGGCCGCCACTAACCAAAGCAGTAAAAAATTTAATTATACTCAATGCTGCAGTTTTTGCAGTTGATTTTCTATTGGTGAGAATATTTCACAATGAACTCATTAAGTATTATTTTGCGCTGATACCTGATCTAATTATAAACAGGTTTTTTATATGGCAGGTTTTTACATACCAGTTTTTACACGGCGATATCTTTCACATTTTATTTAATATGTTTGCGCTGTGGATGTTCGGAGCAGAACTTGAAATTCGATGGGGTAAAAAGAAGTTTTATCAATTTTATTTATTAACCGGTACAATCACAGGAATTATTATACTGGTCTTTAATTTGTCAATGGGTAATATGAGGCCAACGATTGGAGCTTCCGGTGTGGTATTTGCTTTGTTATTGGCCTATGCCGTATATTGGGGTAACAGGTTAATTTATATCTGGGGTTTAATTCCTGTAAAAGTAAAATACTATGTCGTTATCATGGGTTTTATTTCGTTTTTTCTAATGGTATCGCCAGGAGAATCCAACGTCAGTCATATTGGCCATTTAGGAGGCATTTTTTCCGGTTTTATCTGTTTAAAACTGCTGATTGAACAACCTTATCAATTGAGGGGACCTTCTTTGATACAAAAATATAAAATGTACAAAAAGAAGAAACAGTGGATCAAGAAAGATTCCGATAATTTTAATAATATGAACGATGAACAAAAAGTTGATGAAATATTGCAGAAAATAAGTAAAAAAGGAATTAAAAGCCTTACGCGCGACGAGCGAAGATTTCTCAAAGAAACCTCCGAAAAAATGAACGATGAAAAAAATCATTAATTTTTAAAGGCGTTATAATGATCAGTCGAATTATTTTTCTAGCCTCTTCTGCCGTGGTTATGCTGATTTTCTGGCATAATCCGTTAATCATGCCGCTAAAAATATTCGTGGTGTATTTGCATGAATTATCGCATGCTATTGGCGCAATGTTTACAGGGGGAGAAGTTCAGTTTCTTGTCGTAGACTGGGATGAATCCGGGTTTACCCGTACCAGAGGGGGGAATTTTTTAGCCATAACATCTTCCGGATATTTGGGAAGTATTTTACTTGGTTCCATCATGCTGAGAACCGCCATCATTAACCGTTATGAAAAAGTATGCGCTATCATCATTGGACTGGTGATCATTGTATTTCCATTGCTGATACCGCAAAAATTATCCCAGGCTGTATTTATATTAGGGGTTTTCTGGGGTCTTTTGTTTATCATATCAGGCCTGCTTTCATCGTTAGTTACCAGAATACTTTTATTCATCATGGGCGGTTTGACATCATTATATTCGGTATTTGATCTGGGAGATTTTTTTAGAGGCGATATTGCAAAGACCGACGCCGGTATCATTGCCGGTCATTATATGAAAAATGATTTAAGCGTATTTATACTTTCTTATTTAATTGGAGTTTTAATTTCAGTTTTATCCATATGGATATTGTATAAAATTGTTTACAATGCGCTGCATGTTTCAACTCAACAGTTAATGGAAGAAAATGTACACACCGAAGATACTGAAGAAAAGCTTAAACAGCTTGAGCTTGTATCTTCATTATCGCCAGAGACAATTGAAATGATTGTCAGGTTACACCAGCAAAAAAAGGATTAATAAAATGAGCCAGGAACTTTTAGATCAATTGAGAGAAAAATATAAACGAGCAGCAGAAAAATACGGCGATAAAATATTTAATATAAAAGATTTAGAATCCAGAATTACCCATTTGTTACAGACAAGAGGAAGTCTGGATACTTTTTTAAAAGCAGAAATGGAGTTTTATGAAAAAGCCTCCAATATTGCAAAAACCAAAGAAGAAGAAATAAAACGAAAAAAAGAATCCAATGCCAGAATAGAAGCAATTCTGGAAAAAAATCTTGAAAAAATAAAAAAATATCGAGACAGTTTTTTTGATCCGTCAGTATCTATCGAAGTTAGAAAAATGGTAGGAGCCATAAGCGACTGGTATAAAGGTTCATTTCCATTGATAAAATATCTGTTTCGCGGCGCAGAAATTTGGAGCGAATTGAGCGTGCTTGAAGCAGAACTCGAAAGAATAAATATGCAGCAAGGACGTCCGATAACGCCATTTTTAAAACACTATGTTGATGATTTAAAAAAAATGGGATCAAGCGAAAAGGAATCCGTAGAAAGAAGACTCATACAAACATGCGCAAATACATTGTATAAAACGGAAGATTTGCTGAAAAAAGAATTAAATAAAATGAAAGATTTTCAAAAAACCAGAGTCGTCACCATGTCGCCTGCATTTGATCCTGACACACGCAATAAATGGGAAAAGTATAAAGAGTCTGAGGCAATTATTGAGGTTATCAACGGCATTTCGGTTGTCATCGATGATTTTCGTTTAAGAGATCTCGCGGCGCTTGGTTTTAAAACAGAAGAAAATAATAAACAATAAAAAGGGGAGCCCCCCTTTTCGCTTCAAAAGCCATCGGCTTTTTGCGCTATTTCCCCGATAGATTCAAGAAATGTTTTTATTATAATGAAGTTGAACGAGAGTGTACAACATCCAGTACAATCATATCGCCGCTGTAAAAAAACTTTGCCAAACGATCCGCAATAAATTTTATTACTTTTAAAAAAATAGACATATTATATTTTGACGTAAAACCGGAGCCATAGGTAAATGCATGATGAATTTTTAAATTTGATTGATTAAAAAGGTATACCAGACTTTTTTTGTTAAAATAATAAATGTGCTCCGGAACATTCAGGTACCTCCATTTTTTGCGGTAAATTTTTGCCCAGAAGCCGGTGTTGGTTGTGGTAAGATAAAGGTGCCCGTCTGGTTTAAGTAATTTGCTGATTTTTTCAATATATTGATTTGGGTCGGGTAAGTGTTCCAGGGTTGCCCAAAGGGAAATTAAATCAAACTTTGTATTTTTAAAATTATAAGTCAAGAAATCTCCATGAATCATTTGTATTTTATTTTTTCGAGCGGCATCTGTCATGCTTTTTGAAATATCGATTCCGCATGCCTCCCAACCGCGCTCTTGAAGATACCCTACGCAGTGGCCTGCTGCAGCGCCAATTTCAAGAGAAGATTTATCATTTAGATTTTTTTCCCAGGAATAAAAATCAAGATCAGTCAAGTTTTTTACCAACGTAGAGATTACACTTTTTTTTACAGCTTCTCCGGCATAGTTATCATATCCCCGCTTTGTACGTTTGGAAAAATAATCAAGTTCATAAAGTTTGTGTAGTTCCAATGGGTCAGGAACAGGGTAGATTTGCCAGTTTTTACAATTTTTGCATTTATAGATATTAAAAGATTTAGAGGCATCTTCGGAAAGTTTTGAAAATTTAAAATGGAGATTGCTTTGGCAAATAGCGCATAACATTAATTCAAGCTTCATTTGTTATAAATAAATTGAATCTGGCTTTTTAAAAATTCATCGGGTTGGCAATTACGACGGGCCATGATTTTTTCGATATCTCCCAGAAAACGATTTAATTGATATTTTAAAGGAGTTTCACCCCCCCAGTAAAAACGAGGGTAGTACTTTTGAGGCTTAAACCCCTGATACAAAAGAGTGCCAATGTCTATGATCGTACCTGTATTTAACATGGTGCCAATACCTGTTTTAACAAAGTCACCGATGATACTTCCGAATTTTATTCTATTTGTATGAAAAATATCGTTTCCATATTCTAAATTGATCTCTCCGTAATTATTTTTTAAATCAGAGGTGGTTGTCAGGGCTCCAAGATTTACCCAGTCGCCGACAATGCTGTGACCTAAAAACCCTTCATGATGTTTATTAGTATAATTACCGATCAGCGAATCAGAAATTTCACCGCCAAGTCTACATTGTCTGCCTGCACGAGAATTGCTGATCATGACTTTATCGAGAACTGATTCTGAACCAATGTACAAAGGACCGTTTAAAATGCTAAAGGCTGAAACACGGGCTTTGGAATCAATTATGACAGGGCCTTTTTGCGTATTGACGGCAGTCATTGGAGATATACTGGCATCGTTATGAATCCAGACATCCGACTTTTCTCCATCCAGGAGAAAATTGTTTTTATTTAAATAATCATCTCTTTTTAAAAATTTCAAATCGTTTAACAAATGATCATTAAAATTTGAAAGTAAAGTATCCGGGGTTTCTGATACCAGGCTGGTATAATTTGTAATTTTAATTTTTATTAAGATGTGTTTTAAATTTAAAAAGTTTTGATAAAAATTTGCTGGGCGAATGTTTTCGTTAGAATGTGTCAAGATTTCAATTTGAGCGGGTTTCATTTTTAATAAACGTTCCAATGGGGAAAATATTCCATTCTCAAATGCAAAAGAGGGCCTTAATGTAAAAACCGGATTTAATGATTTTTCAAAACAGTCTGATAATTGATTATCCATAGTTATATACGGAACTTGCGGTATAAATAAATGCTCAGTAAAGTAAAAATTATATTGGCAAACCATGCGCCAAATATTGGGTGAAAAGTCTCATTTACAGCAAGAGATTTTCCAACGTACATGAGCAGGTAATAAACCAGAGTAATGCCTGTAGAAATAGCTATACTTAAAGACATAGCTCCTTTTTTCACTTGTGAGCCCATTATGCCGGCAATCATAACTATAAACAAGCTTACAAAAGGAACACTGTAGTGCCAGTATAATTCCACCAGATGTTTTCTATAGTTTTCTCCATGATTTTTTTTGTCGGTTATTTCTTTGTATAATTGAAAAATACTTTTTTCTTCAAAGGTCGTTGCATGAGTAATTAAAAAATTTCGTCCTTCGGCAATATTGATAAATCGGGACTTAAATGAGTCTTGACTTTTAAAAGAATGATCCGAATTAAATTCAGTGATTGTACCTTCAATAAGTATCCATCTTTTAGGTATGACAATTGCATATTTTGCTTTAATAATAAATGCTGGGTTTAAATTTTTAATTTCAACTATATTTATCGATGTTATTAAATTAAAATCAGAATTATAGTTTCCAATATAAATGTAATTATTGTTGATTCTTGCATGATAATTACTTCTGGTACTTTTTCGTGAAAAATTTTGATGAATTAAAACTTCATAGTAATGATCAAATGATTTTAAAAACCACGGATACGAAACATATTCGGTTAAAAAAAAACTAAAAATAGAATACATAAATGCAAAAAGAATAATCGGACTCAATATTCTCTGAAAGGATCTGCCTGAACACATAATTACAGCCAATTCCTTTTTTTTTGAAAAATTAGAAATGGTAAAAGAGATGGCAAACATAAGAGAAGTTGGCCCAACAATCGTTATAATATATGGTATGTTTAAATAAATAAATTTAATGATTTCAATAAAAGGACCATTGTAGTCAATGAGAACAGATAACCGTTCCATTATTTTTGAAATTATGCCAATGCCGGTTAAAAGAATTAATGAACCTGAAAAATATTTTAAAAATTCACTGAAAATATATCGATCGAGAAGTTTAATCATCTGGGTATCAATAAGTTTTGAATGGAGAAAAAGACCTGACTGGAATTGATTTGAAAAAAGATTATTAAACAAAGACTCATAACAAAACCAGATGCTGCAGGAATTAACAAGTTGTCATCTAAAAAACCTTTTGTACTGAAAAGTTCAATGCAAAACGCGCATACAGCGGAAATAAATAAAGTAATTAAAAATAAAAAGGGATTTGATTGAATTAGTTTTACAATAAAACTTTCAGGTTCTGAAGCTAAAATAATCCCTAAAAAAAGTACTCCTGAAAAAAAAGCAGACAGTGTACCAGCGATCAAACCTTCAAAACTTTTTCCGTTATAAAGTTTATGTTTACCGAATTTTTCACCAAACCATGCAGCGCATGGATCTCCAATCATAAGATACAGTGAGCTTAAAATCGCTACTTCCTTTAAAAAAAAACCTGTGCAGACAAGAAGTCCTAAAAAAAAAGGAACCGATCCATGTACTTTATTTACTTCATCAGGTTTTAACATTTTCCCGGCAAACATAACAAAGAGTTTTTGAAAAAAAGCAAAACGAAATCGAAGAAACTCAAGAAATCCCAGTAAAATAAGGCTGACAAGAAAAAAGTAAAATAAAACAGAACGAGTATTTTCAAGAAAAAAATTGCCCGGAAAATTATACAATAAATCCTTATAATAAATAATTATAAATATGATTCCTGAAAAATGAAAGATCTTTCTTAAAACATTAAATTGACCAGACATCCACGGATAAATTATTAAACCGGATCAGGTAATCAATGATAAACAAAGAATTGGGCAATAAATCTTTCTGGCAAGTCGCCGTCACATTAACCAAGGAAATTTCTCGGGATGTTGAAGAATTTATGATAAAAAGTGGAGCGTTAGGTTTTCACGAATTATTGTATGAAGAAGGCATAACTGAAAACCTTCAAAATGAATACACCATTCATTATTATTATTTTCCTTCTGATTTTCCCGTTTCTGCCTTTGTCCCCATGGTTTTGGAAATTTTTAATTCCGGAGACTGTAAATATGAAATTAAGCAGGTCCACTATGAAGATTTTTTAAAATCAATGGAGTTGACATTTACGCCGTTTATGGTGACAAAAAATTATTGCATAGTTCCTCCATGGAAACTTGATGAGCCAGTAGAAGGTACTAAACTTATCATTAATCCGGCATTTGCATTTGGAACCGGACGTCATGCAACTTCGCAATTAGTGATAGACGTTATGGAACATTTGGATTTTAAAGGAAAAAATGTTCTTGATATGGGCAGCGGATCAGGTATTCTTGCCATCGCATCTTTACTGATGGGTGCATCGCATGTTGTTGGTGTTGATGTTGAATCTCTTTCTGTTGAATCAGGCATTGAAAATTTCATATTTAATAAAAATTATCATAAGTTAACCTCCAGGGCTGATTTTTTTGAAGGTGATTTTTCCTGGGTTCATTCTAACAAAGATTTTAATTATAGTATTTTTTTATCAAATATTTTACCGGATGTTTTTTACAAAAATGAAAATGATTTTCTGGTATGCCTGCAAAAGGCTGAATTCTGGATTTTATCAGGAATAGTAAAAGAAAAAGAAAGTGATTTTCTTAAATGGTTAACCGACTTAACTCATGAAAAAATCATCAATAAAAAAGAAAAAGATGACTGGTATGTGTTTTATAATTTTTAATATGCAAGTTAAATTTCAAATCGTTTGAACAAGTACTTATTCAGGGTATTTTATAATCTCATAACTTTGATCATTTTTAAGAGTCTGCATGTCGTAAAAAAAATAAGGAAAACTGCGGTCCATGAGTACATTTCGGTCAAGTGTATACTTCTTGATTTCATCTCTTTCATTAAAAAGCATATCTTCATATTCAACCAGTTGATTTAATATTTGAATACGATTTTCTTCCAGTTCATTTCGAATATTTCTTTTACTTCCTGTAGTTTTATTGTATAATTCAATCAATTCATTTCTTTGCCTTGATAAGTTTACATCAACCCCCTTTGTTTTTTCAGGATGAAACAAAAAATATCTGTATTGATTTAGCCATTCGTCGATAGATCTTGTATTTTTAAATTTAGCCAACGAACTTTGGGGATTAAGCGGAATCTGAAGACTTGCCGTTTTGACAAGAAATGAAGACGGTTTTACGTTAAAAAATTTGCGAATAATTGAATTTGTAACCTGATCATATCTTGCCCCTCCAGTACCGTGTATAAAAATATCAGATACAAATAATCTCAAGAAAATACTTAATGTGATAGCTCTTGGATATAAAATTGTTTCTTTAATATTTTCAGCTATGGTCTTTTCTCTTTTACCGTTTTTAATTATCCAGAAAGGTATTTCATTATTTGAAAGATTTGGAACCGGTTGAGCGTGATTTTTAATGTGATGTTGTATTCGATATTCATCAAGAGAAGTGTTGTGAGCGCGGATAAATGTATCCAGATCATCGATGATTAAGTCGCAAAATTTACGCCACCCTTCAAGGTTGACCATTTCACTGATTTTTAAGGGGTATAAATTTAAATTTAATTTTTTTAAGCCTGATAGCCTTGTATTTGTTATGTAGTCAGATACCTGAGGGTATGTATCTAAATCATTTGTTAAAATAGATATATTGTCGCGAATTTGATCTAATGTAGTTTTTTCATAGTGTTTTTCCAGATTACCAGGTATTTGAGATAAAAAATCAATCCAGTTTTTTTTATGTACAAGAGAGTTTCTGGATTGTGATTTAGTATTGAGCATAAAAGATAGTTTTCGAATTCTATCTGTGTTTTGATCTGAATAAATTTGCGGACAGTTGAAAATTAAATCGTGAGGATCATGATCAAGAATTACAGAAATGCATGAACCATTAAGTTTTAAAGCTGCGGTTGAGCCTAGAACTTCTTTTGATAATATTCCAGGATGAAAAAATTCAATCTGATGACCGCACAATACAATTGGAGAATCATTTTGTTTGTCAGTGCGGATTCCAAGTTTATCTTTTAATTGCTTTTGAATTGTAGATCGCAACGTTTGTACATGTGAAGGATACAATTTATATAAATTTATATTTTCATTATAAACATTTTCAAGATTTGGATCTGACTTTAAGGAAGAGTCAACTGGTTTTATACGATTCATCGTTTAACTTAAAGTAAAATACTGTTTAAATTCGAAAAACCAAGTATTTCTGGCGAATAAAACGGTTCTGCAAAGGCTGTACCGATTCTGTTTCCCCAGTAAGCATTTTGTGTTTTAATAAAGTCAGTTACTCTTTCTTCTTTGCCCATTTCCTGGCCTCCGCGTATACTTTTATTTATTTCGTGAAATTGAGATTTGTATGATAAAAGAGAATTAATTTTAATGTCGATTTCATTAGAAATGTCAAGACAAAAATCAGGTTGAGGTGAAATTCTTAAATGTACAGAAAAAAAATAAAAAATTCTCGGGGCAAAATATCTTTCGCCGGGAAGATCAATGTAAGAAAGTTTACCATAAAATCTCGCCGCCATGCTTAACTGTGATGCCGATTGGTGATCGGGATGAGCATCAAGAGGGTAGTGTGCAAAAATAATATCCGGTCTAAAAAGACGTATTTCAGCGGCTACACTTTTTCTTACCTCAATATCATCAAATAAAAACCGGTTTTGAAAATGCAATGTTTTCCTTTCTACACCTAGAACTTTTGCTGCTTCCATGGACTCATTATTTCGTATTTCTTTGCTTCCATGCGGAGTGGGTTCTCCGTCTGTGATATCGATAATCATAACTTCATGACCAGACGATCGAAGTTTTGAAATCGTTCCCCCCATTGAAAATTCTACATCATCAGGATGGGCGCCAATGGCCATAATTCGGTGTAATTTATTCATCATCGAAAATAAAACTTCTTTGCATATTCATGGTCAAGTTCTTTTTATCCATTGTGGAATAATTAAGAGCGCGTCTCAAAATCCATGGATGGGTGCTTACTAAGTAAACGTAGTTTAAAATGCATCTGCCAATAATATTATTTGATATTTTTTGGACAAGACATAATATTTTTATATATGCTTTACATATTCGTTCGATAATAAAGTAAAATGGATAAAATACTTGCAAAAATTGATGTTCTTATTGATAAAATACCCATACATATACGTGATTTAATTCAAAAAGGTTTTTTTTCAATAATTGCAATTGTTGCCTTGTTTGCTATAGTTGCAGGAATTAAAAGAGGCATTGACCACGCTAAACCCGGCGGCGTGCAGCTTTTTGGAAAAAATAAGGATCTTTTTTATATTGAACGACTTCGTGAGGACAACGCTAAAAAAAATAAATTAATTGAAGATATTGAGGTTTACGAAGATTTGTTTGAATCGCGCGACGAAAGACTTCATCCAACATTTCAAAGACTGGGAAAAGATACCGATGATCGAATCATTGGTGAACGTGAAGAATTCATCAAACAAGATCCGTTACGAAAAAAGAACAATAATCTAATGATTGAAGAAAATGATAAATTTAATGAAGAATATCCCGTGCCGGATCATGTCAACGATGCTTTAAAGTTAAAATCAAAATCAGAGGAAATTCCGTTGATTGATAATCAAAGTACGGAACAAAATGTTAAAAATAAGAATGAAAATTATAAAAATGAAAATCGCCAAAAAACAAATATTGAAGAAGGAAAACAGAAATCTGGAATCAAGATTGATTCAGATAATGTTAAACTAATTGATTAAATCATGAAAAAAAATATATTTCTTTTTTTGGTATTGTTCCTTTTTGTATTAAATCTGGAAAAGCTTTCTGCAGTTGTTAAAGCAACAAATGAAATTACAGAAACTGATGATAAAGATGAAAATAAAAAAATCAACAAACCAGAACAAAACTATTTAGATATGGCCTTAAATTACATTAACGAAAGAAACTTCATACAGGCAAAGAGATATCTTCAAATGGCAGAGGCTTCAGGAGATGAACAAATTTTTCAGGATTCGCAGGTATGGAAAATGTACCTTGAAGCTTTGGAGGGAAGTAAAAATCCCGAAAATGCTTTAAATACTCTTTCTGGCGAGATGTATGCAAAGGGGTTATACTATGTATCCGATGGATGGCAAAATTACTATGAAAAAAATCCTTCTGCAAAGGACATTTATGCTTTGTCGCTGGAATTTAAGGAAAAATTAATTGTTCAATATCCAGATTCAGATTGGGCAATGCTGGTATCTATGCAATTGGTAAATGTTTATATAAACCAGAAAGACTATGACAAAGCATTATATTATCTTTTAAAATATATGGATAACAAAAAAAGCAGAGGCGACTTAAATAATGCAAGTGATGACAAAGCATGGTTTTATTTAGGTCAAATTCTTGAAAACTCTCATGAGTATAGAGATTTACAAAAATCTGTTCAGGCCTATAATAAGGTTGTTGAAAATCCTGATAGTATATTTTATTCTCAAGCAAAAAGCAGAATTTTATCTTTAGAAAAATTTTATCGTGTAATCCCTTAAAATAACTTATATAGAAAAATCAACTTTTGACCGATACTTAAACATCAATCATGAAATTATTTGATAAAATGTTGGTTAGTATCGCTGGTTTGTCTGTATATGGAATTGCTATGATTGTATTTTCAGGTGAACTAAGTTCAGAATATTCTTCAGATAAAATCATTTCGCCCAATGTACCTACTCAAAAAACTTCATCATCTGAAAATTCACAAATTGTCGTAAGTGAAAAAGTTAAAAAATCGAAAGATGTAGTGATTTATGATAAAGAAGTCGATGAAATTATAGAAGCTTATTTTAAAAACATTCGTAATAACCCTGACAAACTTGAAGAAGAAAATCGTTTGATCAATGAAACCGAAAATATAAGTGATTTTAAAGGTACTCCTGAAGAAGAAGCTTTTAAAGCAGAAGTTAAAAATAATATTAAAACGCCTCAAAAACAGTATAGCCAATATGTCGTTACAGAGGGGGATTCTCTTTGGCGTATATCTCAAAAATACAATGTCCCGATATATACCATTATTTCGGCTAATCCTGAAAAAGAAAAAGAAATGATACAACCTGGAGAAACATTAAATATTCCGAGTCAAACAGGAATTTATTATTCGGTAAAGAAAGGCGATTCGTTGTCGCTAATTGCAAAAAAATATAAAATAAACATTAATGAAATTAAAGAAAAAAACAATTTAATCAATTCTGATATTGTCTATAATCAAAAATTATTTCTTCCGGAAGCTAAACCTCTTGTTGAATTTAAAGTTGTAAGTAAAAACAGATTTTTGTGGCCAATTATCGGTAAAATTACAAGCGGTTACGGCATGAGAAAGCACCCATTAAATAATTCCATGCAGTTTCATACTGGAATAGACATTGCTGCGAACATTGGCTCTCCGATTCGAGCAACTGCCGAGGGTATTGTGGTTTATTGCGGAGACGGCGGCACTTATGGTAATATGGTTATACTGCGTCATAAAGACGGCTATATGAGTATTTATGCACATGCTTCAAGCTTGCTTGTGAAAAAAAATCAATTTGTAAAACAAGGGCAACTCATTGCCAGGGTCGGGGCAACAGGAATCGTAACAGGTCCGCATCTTCATTTTGAAGTAAAAAAGTTTAATTCAGGAATAAATCCTGTTAAAGCATTAAATGAAAAAATAACAACTAAAGTTGCTATAAACACTTAGGGGATTATTTTTTAATTTCTTTTGCAGGCGGTTCCCGATAGGTTTCAACGATCATTCTTCCTTCAGCCTTGCTAAAGCGTAATGTACAATGTTTATATGGTTTAATGATTTTTTCGATAAAACCATAATAGTGAATCACAACGCCGGGAAATATTGTATCTTTTATAGAGATAAAAGCATCTTGGTCAGAAAAGCGAACTTTTTTTAATCTTTCAATTTTTTCTTTAATTTGTTCTACTTCAACCTGGGTTTGTTTATAATGTTCAAATTCATTTTTAAATAATATCTTTTTTTCTTCAGAAATTTTACCGTGCATTCTTTGAATATAATCCTTAATTTCTGATATTCTGGCATTTAGGGCAATTATTTTATCATCAAGTTCTTTTAAGTCATCTACAGTTTTTAAAAATTCTTTATTAAAAAAATAATGTACGCCAATATTTATAATTGTTGGAGTTTCATTAACATTTCCAAGGTTGTCAGTAAATATATGTTTTAAAACTGTAATTTCACCACCAGCTATTTTACTGCCGTCTTTTAATAGATGGAGGCTTCCGCAACTGATGATGTTACTGCCGACAACTGAGCTAAGAATGGTTAAGTCACCCTCACATTCAAGCGTACTATTTTCTATATAAGTTGTATTGATTGCCTGTTTTATATGTAAGCACCCTTCATGTTTGGTATTGATACCGCCTGTAACATTCAAAGAACCCAGGGTTTTAATCATTCCTGATTCAATCATACCTTCAATAAATATATCGCCTGTTGCCGTTACCTCAGCGCCTCTCTCAACATTTCCTGATACCTTTATAACCCCATCATAATTTAAATTTCCGCTTTCTAGTCCTACATTTCCCTGGATATTTAAAGTTTGGCTGACAGAAATTGTATTTTTCTTTTTATGATAAATACCGGTAATAGTTGCTATAATTTCATTGGTAATTTCTTTATATTCGACATTTTCGCCAATATTTACTTTAACGTCATGATGAGAGGGGCATTTGATGGTATCACCGTATACATTATAGCCATCTTTGCCGGGAATCATTCGAAAAACACGCGCAATGACTTTTCCTTTTTCTACAGTTTTATATTTTTCGATATTTCTAAAATCAGCTTTTCCATGCTCATCTATGCTGACAGGAGGCTGCTCATTGATGTAATATTCAATGTAACCATCTTTTCCTTCAAATACAGGTAAACCCTTTGAAACCAGAGTATTTTTGTTTAGGTTTTCAGCCGGGTTTTCTTTGTAGGCTAAAACAGCGCGCTCAATGGCAGCCTGATCAACGCCGTATTTTATACCTTCCATGTTTAATAAATCCATAACATCGCCGGCCGTGATGTTTGCTTTTGACGGAATTAAAAAGTTTAAATAAGCTTTCATGCGATCATCAGATACCTGAATGGCGATAAAGCTTCTATACGGACTGTTTGTATCTGTTGTTGACATATTTTATTTTCGTCCTAAAATAATAATTTATAAGTAATGTACATATTTATAGAGATGATTAATAAATTGATGAGTTCAGGACAACAATTTTTTTAAAAAGCAACATGCCATATAGAAGTCTAATGAATTTACAAAATGAGATGCCAAATTGATATATTCCTGTATTTTATAATCTAAAGGCAAATTTAAAACTCAATATAAATGACAAGTAAAATGCTTGTCTGTACATATTACATCAGAAATTTAAAATTGAAATGGAAGTTGCAAAAAATTCAAAAGCTAGATTTGAATACGAGATTATTGAAGAATTTGAAGCTGGTATTGTATTAACGGGCAGTGAAGTGAAATCTATGCGTCTTAAAAAGGCTTCCATCGTAGATTCATATGGTGTGATTAAAGGAAATGAAGTATTTTTAATTAATATGAGGGTTGAACCTTATTTGCATGGACATCACTTTAACCATGAACCGGTAAGAAGTCGCAAGTTACTGCTTCATAAAAATGAAATTAGCCGATTAAAAAGTAAATTAGCAGAAAAGGGCTGGGCCCTCATTCCCTTGAAAATTTATTTTAAAGAAAATCGAACAGTCAAGATTTTACTGGGATTGTGTCGTGGTAAAAAACTTCATGATAAACGACAGTCTATAAAAGATAAAGATTTAAGCCGAGATGCAATGCGTGAATTAAAGTCATATAAATAGAATATTGTTGAAATTATTTTTAAATTGGTCGATATATCTAGTATGGTAAGATCATTATGGACTTCTGCAACCGGTATGATTTCTCAACAGTTTCATATCGATACAATATCAAACAACCTTGCAAACGTAAATACAACAGGGTTTAAAAAAAACAGGGTAGACTTCGAAGATTTGGTATATCAACACCAGATTCTCGCAGGTACTCCTGCTACATCTGTTTCTGAGATTCCAACCGGAGTAAATGTCGGTCATGGGGTTCGAGCTGCGGCAACTCAAAAGATTTTTGATATGGGTTCTCTTCAGCAAACGAAACATGGTTTTGATATGGCTGTCGCAAATGAAGTAGGGTTTTTTAAAATACAAATGCCAGATGGAACTTTTTCTTATACAAGAGATGGTTCTTTCAAGATTGATAGTAACCGACAAATTGTAACCAGTGACGGTTATTTACTTCAACCGCCAATTATCCTACCTGAAGATGCACAACAAAACTCTTTACAGATATCTGAGCAGGGGGAGGTTCGAATTACACTTGCCAATGAAACAACTTCAACAGTGATAGGTCAGGTTGAATTGTATAAGTTTGTAAATCCGGCCGGTTTAAAAGCAATTGGGAAAAATTTATTTCAAGAGAGTCCTGCATCTGGAAATGAAATGCCAGGTACGCCAACTTTAAATGGATTTGGAGCAGTTTTACAGGGCTTTTTAGAAATGAGTAATGTTAACTTGGCAGATGAAATGGTCAGCATGATTGTTGCACAGCGCGCTTATGAGGCAAATTCAAAAGCCATTCAAACCAGCGATTCAATGCTGGGTACCGCAATTCAATTGAAGAGGTAATGAATTTTTTAAATAAAAAATTATTATTTTTTATAACAGCACATCTTTTAATTTTCTTAAGTGGGGATGTGCTGTTTTCCTGGCATTATTTTTTAAAGAAAAAAATATTTATTTCAGAGGCAGAGATAAAAGCCGGCGATATGGGAAATATCTATGGTACAGATCTTACCAGACAACAAAAAATCGAAATTCAAGAAAGCGTAATTGCTGAAAATCCTTTACAAAATACTCGCTGGACGAGTGACGATATTCGATCTTTTTTATCGAAGAAAAATTACTATCCGGAATCAATTCGTGGAACAGAAGTACAATTGATCATACCCTCTAAAGAATATTCAATTGAAGAAATTCAAAATGTAATACAATCTGCATATTCCGGGGCACTAAGTCATGATTATAAAGTAGTCGTTAAAAATCCAGTAAATCTTCCTGAATCATTCAAGTATAAAATTAAATTAGACAGTCAAAAATCACCCGGAGAAAAGGTCGCCTTTTTTGTGTACAGTTTGGCTTCAGGCGAAAAGTCCATAAAAGTTATATATACACTTTTAAAAAATTATACCTTGATCGAGTCTACAGCAGATTTGAAATATGGTGAACGTTTAACATCGCAAAATATTCAGAAAAAATCAATGTGGCTTGATCATCCCGTTGATTCCGTATTTTTAGAAATGCCGTTAGGTTATACAACACTTTTAAAAATTGAAAAAGGCTCTTTAATTATGCCTTCTGATGTAATTAAAAAAATTGATGTTAAAAACGGAGATTTGTTAACTTTAGAGTATAATGGAAAAAATATTTTGATACAAACCAGTGTACGCGCCTGTGAATCAGGAAGTATCGGAGAAACGATTAAATTTCGAACCTCTAAAAACAAAATATTATTTGGAGAAATTATATCCAGAAACAAGGCAAACTTTACAAAACCAAATTCTGAAGCAGAAAAATTATTATGAAAAAAATTATACCTATATTATTATTTGTTTTATTAACTGCAAATGAGTATTCACAGGTAAGTCTTTATGACGGAAGAAATCCTTATGTCAACAATTACAATGATGGAGATATTGTTATAATCAACGTTAATAATAATTTTTCAATAACCATCAATGGCGAATGGAATCGAAAAATAGAGGTTAATTTAAAACTCGAACCGGATAAAAAAAATCTGGATTTTTTAAAAGAATCCCAGCAAAGTAGAAATAGCCAAAGACAAAACAAAGAACGTCAAAATGTAGTAGAAAAATATAAATTCAATATCAGCGCCATTATAAACAAACAAGCGGGCGGTTTATATAAAATTAATGCAGACAAGACCATCAATATAGATGGAAAAATCACCCGTGTTATATGTACTGGTTTAATCAATGAAAAATCAATCATTAACGGAACCGTTAAATCAGACGAAATTGCCGGTTTAAATTTAACCGTAATCAGTCAGCCTCTGCCAGCAAAAGATGAAACCTATAATGGTAATGATACCAAAGAACAAGACACAAAAAATGAACTTAAAGAAGACGCTGAATCTAATTTCAGCAAAGAGCAGATACGAAAATATGTTGTTGAATACATGAAAGAAATACTGGGAGTATTAAAATGAAAAGAAACATTATTTTAATTTTTGTATTACTGCATAATTTTAGTATTGAACCAGTTACGGTCGCTATAAAAGACGTGGTTAAAATTTCTTCACAAAGAGAAAATTATTTACTTGGTTACGGGCTGGTTGTTGGCTTACCACAAACCGGAGACACAAAAAGTCTTCTTGCGAAAGAATCTCTTGAAAACATTTTAAAATATTCAGGTATTACAACTGACATGGATAAACTGGTTAACAAAAATACAGCTGCGGTGATGGTCATGGCAAATATGCCGGCAGTTACAAAATCAGGCGATAAAATCGATGTATGGATTTCTTCTATCGGCGATGCAAAGTCTTTGGCAGGCGGTTATTTGCTTCAGACTCCGCTTATGGGGCAGGACGGTACCGTTTATGCAATTGCACAGGTTCATATTGAAAAAAATTTTTCTCAAAACCAGCGATCCAGTTCGGATAAAATCACTACATTATTTGAGCCAGGTGGAGCAACAATAGAAAAAAGCGTAAATCAACCCATGTTTCTTGATAATGGTAAAATCCGCCTGGCGCTAAAGCGGTTTGATATTTCTAATCTTCATGCAGTTCAACAGAGCATTGAAAAAAAATATCCCGGCTCTGTAACGGTAACAAATGATGCGATACTAGAATTGACTATACCTGAAAATGTAAAGCCGCTTGAATTTCTTTCTACTGCTTTACAACAACCTGTAGAAGTTACAGGCGGCAATAAGGTGGTTATAGATCCGCAAAGCGCTACCATTGTAATGGGAAATGATGTAAAAATATCAACTGTAGGCGTAACTAAAAACGGGATATTACTCAAGGTACAGGGTAAATCAGGGGAAAAGGCTAAAACAGCTTCAAATGGCGTAATTGAGGGCAGCACTACCGTTGAAGAGTTAGTAAAAGGACTAAACAGTCTTGGCGTAAGCGCCGAAGATATAATGGATATCATTAAGAGCATTCATGCAGCGGGTGCATTGCAGGGCGAGTTGATAATACTTTAATTGAAACTATACCAATTGTTATAGCGAGGAAAAATTATGAATTTAAATACCATGGACCCTTTATTATACAATGGAAAAGATTCCCTAAATACAAATACAATTTTAAATTATGAAAAATTAAAAGATAAAGCCGATTTAAAAAGTAAAACTACTTCAAATTTTCTTGAAGAATTAAATGAAAGTATTCATAAAGCTATTCCTGAAAATTACAGAAATAAAGTCAGTTCCGATATTTTAGACAGAGGAATGAAGCGTAAGGATATTTTATCAGAAACGAGCGCATCGCCTGAAAAACGTAAACTTTATGAAGCATCGAAGGAATTTGAATCATTTTTCGTTGAAAAAATGTTTATTGAAATGAAAAAAAATGTACCTAAAAACCCGATGTTTCACGGCGGATATGCAGAAGATTTATTTGACGACATGCTTCTTTCCGAAAGGGTACGAAAGCTTTCTAATAATACAGAATTTGGACTAGCAGAGAAAATTTACCAACAGTTAAGTCGAACATACTCTTAACGAATCTTTTTAACCAATAATAAAACGGAGTTATTGTTAGAAAAAGTCTAAACAAAATTTTCTGATAGCTTAATGTAAACAATAGTGAAAAATAAAAATTATTCATGATTAATTTTAAGGAAAACCCAGATTTTGAGTTTTCCTTTCAGTAGTACTATGTCTTTTAATTTTTTTCTAATTCTAGTGTGAAGTGGTTGCCGCATTAATTTAAAATTTAATGAAAAACGTCGGGGTAAGGGTTGTCTAATAAGTCAAAATTTGAACCGCGAAGACGCAAAGAACGCAAAGGAATTAAAGAAAATGATAAGAAAAATCCCTTTATTTCTTTACTTTGCTCCACTCGCTCCTTTGCGGTGAGACTTTTTAGCAGTAAGGAATAATACCAAACCTGGTTTTAATTTGTTTTATTGACGGACTCAGCAAGATTCAAAATATCAAGCCTGCCCGCAATTGGTGGGTAAGCTGGATATGTCAGACAAAAATATATTTGAAACAAAACAATTTATAATTATACATCAATATTTTGCAAAATAACTGATCATAAATATTTTATCATTTAGAATACTATAAATAAAATATTGACATAAAATAAATTTATGGTTCTTTTTCGATTCGCAAAAAAATAATTTTTTTAACTGAAGCAGGGTGGGAATGTGTTTTATGAAAATCTGGATCTTTACTTTCAGAGTCTCGCCACCCTTTTTGTTTCTCGTAAGAGTCTCCAAAAATGGTGTATAACCTTGTTCGACCATTGTTTGTATCGATGTTAAAACTTTTTAGAAACGAAAATATCTTTTGAATACGGTAGGTGCTGTTATCCTTTAATTTAATTTCAACGGTTGAGGGTTCAAATTGATAAAATATCATTTTTGGTTTTTTAGTACCTTCTTTTGAATTATCCTGGTTATTATCTTGTTTTAAATATTCCAAAATACTGATAGATTGCAATTCGTCAGGGCTGATATTTTTATCATAAACCAGTCCATTCTTATAATGTTTAAATGATATTTTTTCAGGAAGAATGATAAAGCCGCGAACTTCGTCGGAAGTTCCAAGAATTGCGATGATTTCAACTTTCATCGTTGAAGGAGGAATTTGATTTTTTACTTCAGTTGATTTATTGTTTTGGCTTTGTTCCACCTGCGGAAAACCTGGATCAACAGGATATGACGGAAGTGAAATGTCATTTGCCATTAAAGAAATAACATTCGAGAAAAATAAATAAAGAACAACAAACAAGGGAAAAATTTTGCGACTTGATTTATTGTAAATTAATTTTATGGATAAAAGTTTATTCCATGATTTTATATTTTGTTTGAATTTAATCATATTTAAACCTTGATTTACTGATTTCAGGAACAGTTTCCCATTTAAAATAATGCATGTAATGTACATTCGTAGAGGGGGCAAACAGTGAAAAGAATTTTTTAATGAATCCTTTGTCGGGTTGAAAATTTTTTGAATGAACAAGGTTTATATTATTGCAATCATTTAAATATCTGCTTTGTTTTTTTAGCATGAAGTATGACTTTTTAGAAGATAAAAAAAAGTAACATTCGCCATTTAAAAAAATAATTGAGCTTTTTGTGTTTTCATTATTTAATGTAGTTTTCTCATTGTATAATGTTTTAATCTTATATTTCTCATGAATTTTATGTTCATACAAAATGTCCACGAAATTATCTGACGCATATATTTCTCGAAATGGAAAATTCATTTCTAAAAATACATATTTTAGGTTACTTTTATAAAATTCAGAAATATTTCCTGTTATGTAATAACTATGATCTTTATACTGAATGACTCCATATGGAAAAGCCATGGTTGATGAATATGGTATTTTAATAAAAACTGGATTTGATAAAAAAATAAAAGAAAGTGCAATGTAGGAGTTTACATAATATTTTCTTAAAAACCAGTATTTTTGTTTGTATGAGTAATATATAAAATAAATGGTTAAGCAAAAAAATGTAAACAGCCATAGCTTTGTAAACAAAATATGATTTTCAGGTGTATGTTTTTCTACCATTAAATAATGAAACCAGCATGCCTGTCTAAATATGTAATCGCCTGAAATGATTATATATTTAAAAAAAGGAAAAATTAAATATAGAAATATTGATGCAAGGTATATTCCCGAAAATGGTACGAGGATTAAATTGTATAAAATGGAAAGAGGGTGATAATATTTAAAAAGTAAAACCGATAAAAAACAAGAGCCAAGGGATGCTGAAATCGTTAAGGCAAGATGTTCTTTAATATATTTGTTTTTTAGGAGTATAATTTTATTTAATTGTGGATAATACATTAAAATCATCATGGTAATAAGAAATGATAAAATAAATGATGGAGAAAAACAACTTAGAGGAAAGATCAGTTCCAGGACAATAATAGAAAAATAAAGAATGTATTTCCCTTGGGTTTTTCGTTTTAATAATTTTAAAAAAACATATAAACTTAAAAAAATATATGATCGCAAAAGGGGAATGCTAAAATCAAGAACACAGAGATATAAAAAACATATAACAAGTGCAGTTGACAGTCCTAATTTTTTATAGCCGAAATAAGAAAAAGGTAAAAAACAGGTGGTGTATAAAAGACCCATATGTAATCCAGAGGCTGAAAAAAGATGCGCTATACCCATTTTTCTAAAGAGATTTAATTCTACAGGGTGAATGTTACTTGTATCATTAAGTATAAAACCTCTTGCAAATGAAGTTTTAGCAAGGATGTCCAAAGAATTTCTAACATGACTCCTTATCTCTCTTCTAAAATTATTAAATGAAATAAAATTTTCTTTAATATAGTATATTTTACCTTTTTTACAGGTATATTGTATCCCCTGTAATTTTTCAAGTAATGAGTAAATTCCAGTTATATTATTTTTACGCCACAAACTGCATGAAAAATAAATTCTGTCAAAAAGAAATGGATCTAAACTTGCATCGATATTTCTTGCTAATTTTATTTTGTTTATTTGGTGATTTTGATTTTTAATTTCAATGGTTATTGTGTTTTGATTGATACCGGTGATGATACCATCTAGTTCGTCGTCAGACTCTTGAAATGTTGCTCGATTGTATTTATGGTCGGTATAAATACCAAACATGGTACCGCATAATATACCTATAATAAGATATGCGGTGATGTCATAGATACTGGATTTTCTGTTTTTAAATTCTAATAAAGCTAGATATAAAAATACAGAAATGACTATTGTACAAAAAAAATAATAACCCTGAATTGATAACAATACAACAAGAAATCCAATAAAAGCCGAAAGTGAAAACATGATAACCTCATGAATGGACTCAAGGCTCTGAAATAAATTTTAAGCGATTTCTATTTAAAAAAATTCAATCCCAGTTTCATTTATTTTTTCGTAAATAAGCTGGAATGTTTAAATTTTCAAGATCAGATTCCAGATTTGGAAAATTAAGCCCCTGTTGTCTGGGATGTTCATCTTTAAAAGGAAATCCTGCATGATCTACTGCAGTTTTCTTCTGATCTATGTTTCTAATAGTTTCTCTTGATACGCCTGCAGATGAGCTGTCCATTCTATTATCATAATAGCCATTTCTTGATAATTTTTGCACATTAGAGTCAAAATTTTTCTGTTCTTTTTGAAATCCTGTTGCAATTACTGTGATGCTGACCTGATCTTCTTTTGAGTCATCTTCAGTAAAACCAACGATGATTTGAGCATTTTCAGATACTACGTTGTGAATGGTTTCCTGGATTTCGTTAAATTCATGCATACTTAAATCGCTTCCGCCGACAACATTGATCAATACAGCTTTTGCGCCATCAATGCTGCGTCCTTCAAGTAAGGGATGGTGAATGGCATGTTGCAGCGCATCAGAAACCCTATTTTCGCCATGACCTTCGCCGGTGCCGATAACTGCATCGCCATTTTGACTCATTACTGTTCTTACATCTGCGAAGTCAACGTTTACATGTCCGGTTGAATTGATGATATCGCTTATTCCAATCACTGATTTCGCAAGAACGTCATCGATAGCTTTAAAGGCAAGGTTAATCGGGGTTGTTTTGTCGATTACTTTAAAAATAGCGTCATTGGGTATGGTGATCAATGTATCGACTTTTTCACGTAATGCCGATTGACCCTTTCTGGCAACCTGCATTTTGTGCCCGCCTTCAGCTTTAAATGGTAATGAGATAACGCCAACAGTTAGGGCTTTTAATTCACGGGCGACTTCGGCAACAACAGGGGATGCGCCAGTACCGGTTCCGCCGCCCATTCCTGCTGTGATAAATACCATATCTGCGCCCTTTAAAACATTAAGAATTTTATCTCGATCTTCAATAGCGGCCTGATTACCAACTTCAGGGTTAGCGCCGGCTCCCATTCCTCTGGTTATTTTACTCCCGAGATGAACTTTGATATGTGCAGAGCTTTTATTTAAAACCTGCTCATCAGTGTTCATACAGATAAGTTCTACGCCTTTTAATTTTAAATTCACCATTCTTTCAACAGCGTTCATGCCTGCGCCGCCGACACCCACTACTTTAATTATAGCCGGTGATTTTTCCGAATCTTCAAATGCTAACATACGCTACTCCTATTCTCTAAAGTAAAAGATATAAAACAAATAACTGTTTTTTTATTTAACAATTGTCTTTACTATCCTTTAAACATCTAATCATATATTTATTTCTATAAGTTATCTTGAATCCAGTTTTTCATTTTATCTAAAAAACCTTTGCTTCTTTTGTTCCCTGCTTTAAAATCAGTGTATTGAGCAGCATACAATATCAAGCCCGTCGCAGTTGAAAAAATAGGACTGGAAATTTTTTCAACAATTCCAGAAAAACCTTTGGGATGCCCAATGGCTGCCCCCAGATTTATAACCTCTTCAGCAAGTGTTGTCATTCCATCCACAAGAGATCCTCCGCCGGTAAGAATGATTCCTCCAGCAAGTCGGTTTTTTTGTCCGGATCTCGATATTTCATTGTCAATTAACTCAAGTAATTCTCTCATCCGTGCTTCCATGATTTCAGCAAGGTGTTTTCGTGATGTCATTCTCGGTGATCGGTCACCGACTGAAGGTACTTCAATGGACTCGTCTTTATCAACCATGGATGAAAGTACCGTTCCATATCTTTTTTTAAGGATTTCAGCAGATTCCATTGGTGTTTTTAAACCGATGCTTATATCTTGAGTCATATGTTGACTGCCAATTCCAATCGTGGATGTATAGGTTACGCCGCCGTCGATATAAATGATGATATCAATGATTCCTGCACCAATGTCAACAACGGCAACACCCAGCTCTTTTTCTCCTTCGGATAGTTCCGAATAACTGCTGGCAAGAGCGCTCAATATTCTATCGGAAACACCAAGCCCTGATTCATGTATAGCCTTGTCCATGTTTTGCATATACGTCGAACTGCCGGTGACGATATGTACATCAGCTTCGAGCCTTACACCAAGCATACCGGTTGGGTCTTTTATTCCTCCCTGGTCATCTACTCGAAAAAACTTCGAAAGTACATGAAGTATTTCCTGATCTGCCGGTATACGTATAGATTGTGCCGCTTCGACTACTCTAAAAATATCGGATTTATTTATAATTCGGTCTTTATTGGTGATGGCAATGACTCCAATTGAATTGTCTCCATGGACATGTTTTCCAGTTACATTGGTTACAACGCTGTTAATTTCAATGCCTGACATAATTTCGGCTTCTTCAATGGCAGTTTTGATACTTTTAACAGTAGTTTCAATATTGGTAATTCCGCCAGCTTTGATTCCACTGGAAGGAGCAACACCAACTCCAATTAGATCAATATTTCCAGATGAATCCAGTTGTGCAACAAGGACTGTTGTTTTGGAAGAACCAAGATCAAGCGCTGATATAATTTTACTTTCTTCATTCATAAATTATTCAATAACCCCATGGTCCTGATAAATGCGAATGGTTGCTTTTTTTGAGTAATTTTCAGTCTCCATAAGATATAGTATTGCCCATAGTTTACGGAATTCGTATACATCAAATTTATTATACATGGTTATTTTAACCGGCAAGTATGAATGGAAAAAATCAATCTCAGGATTCTCCATATCATCCCTTTTTAATACGATTTCACTTAATCTTTCCCAGATAAATGCATGAGAATTTTTAGTAGCTTCCCATAAACGTATTATGTCACTTTTTATCGTCGACATTTCATTATCTTTTTCTGCAGTCAAATAGAAAATAGGTAAATTCTCTGAAAGATGATTTTTTTCTACAATCATTTCTTGTAATATCTGGCCATTTGAGGTTATTTCGCTGATAAAGTGATCATTATGTAAAAGGAAGGCAGTATGTTTTTCAATGATGGAAATATTGATACTTTTTAAGTGTATCTTGACTTCTGCTGATTGAATTCTCGGATGAAACTCAAGAATTTTTTTTATTTCTGATGAAGAAATCTTGTCTGGATTTTCCTTTAAATAAAATCGAACATAGCTGATGATTTCGTTTTGTGTTATGGATTCTATACCTTTTACAGATATACTCCAGTCTGATTTGTTAATGTAGAAATAAGTAACAGTTGAGAGTAGAATAAGCAATACTCCTGTTGAAAGATGAAATATTTTATTCCTTAATATTTCCATGGTTAATGTTCCAGACTTTTATCAATTGCCATAGAGTTAAAAAAATAGTGATTGAAAACGGACCTATGATCAATCCCTTTATTCCAAATTCTGTTAATCCGCCAAGCAGCGATAATAATAACAATAAAGGGTGAAGTTTTAATTCTTTATCCATTAGCAGAGGTTTTGCAAGATTTTCCAGTAAAAGATATGCAGAAAAAGCAATTGAGCCAAAAATGAAAGCCTCTGTCGTATTCCCATTGGAATATAAGTATAGGGCAGCCGGCATCCAAAGTATATTTGTTCCAATAACAGGTATTAAACCAAAGAATGTACCTAATACACCATAAAGAATGGGTGTAGACAAATTAAATATCCAGAATAATAATCCAATGATCAGTCCTTGTGCGAAGGCTATTAATATATTTCCCTTAACAACGGCATTAAACACAGAAACCATTCTGGAAACGATTTGACTTTTTAATCCTTCTGGAAAAGGAAAATTATCGTACAGCATCATAGCAATCTCATCACCTTTTCTAAAAAACAAGAATAAAAGAAATATTGAGATTATAAAATTCATAATAAATCTCATAAAATCTGAGAAGAGAAATCTCAGGTCTTTTAAAAATGAAATTCCTGTTTCCTGTGCCGATTTAACAATGGCAACTTGAATTTCTTTTAATTCCGTATTTGTAATGCCAAAGGTTTCGATAATTTTCGCGATAATTTCATTATTTTTAAGTGTCTCAGGGTCAAAGTGATTTAAATATTTTTTTATAATCGATATAGCAATGGTGAGCTCTTCGATTAAATTGATAACTATGAAAATAACAGGAATGATGATGATTAAAATAGTTAAAATAATTGCTAAAATACTTGCCAGTGTTTTTCGATTACCAAGTTTATTGGATATATAATGAAAAGGCTTTAAGAATAGTATGTAAAAAATGGCAGATATAAACAATGAAATTACAAATGATCTATAAGTTACGATTGCTAATACCAAAAAACCGAGAAAAAATATAACCGTAATCCATGGAATGATATTTCTAATATCAAGGAATGACTCATAGGGTCTATCCGGTTCTTTCATGCAAATCCTTTTTATAAGTTAAACAAATAAATCATTTAATTATAAATAAAACAATGTCAAGATAATAAAGAGACATAATGCACATAACGAATGACTTGTCAAATAGAATAGTGATCTGCCTTATACTTGATTGATTTAACTTTATATCGATAAAATTATGCATTACTAAAACAAGCTATACGATAGGTAAGTGCTTTATTAAATTAGTCATAGTTGTTGATTAATAATTTAAGTGGCAAGTTATGGAGCCTTAAGCTTCAAGGTATGATTTCTCATTTACAAATTGCCTAACTTTTAGATTATTACTGAAATGGCCGATAAAGTTGTAAAGCAAGAGTTGATGTGAGATTTCTTTTAAGAATTTAAAGAAAGTAAAAATGGAATCTATTCTGGAAAATATCGAAAAGAAACTTGATGACTCAGGTTTAGAATATTTAAAAATAAATCCTGATACATTAAGATCAATAAATTATATATTAAAAACAGCTTCAAATTTAAGCAAGGCTAAAGACGCTAGATTTGTAGTTCTGGACAAACTTCAAAAACAATACATTATTGGATTTAACAAGATTCCATTAAATAAAACGGAAAGAATTTTAATAGCCAAAACCATGAAAAAAAACCATAGTATGATTTTTTCACCTGGTGAGGCAGTTTCAGCATCAAATACTGACGAATTTGTAGTAGATAACTCCTATATAGTTTGCCCTTTAAGATTTCATGATCAAGAGACTGTTATTGGCGTATTATTGGTTAAAAGTAAGTTATATGCTAATGATTTCAGCAGCGATGACAAAAATTTAATTGATACGCTCGTAAATTATTTTCTTCGTTTATGGAAAATTTCATTTGAAGATAAAAACAATGAACATTTGATTCTCCGGTTTTCTAAAAGTCTGCAAATTCTTACTGAAAAAATGGAATTAATCAGGGAGAATATTGAAGCAAAACAACTCATTGGAGAAATCATTCGTGTTTCAAAGTTGATTAATTCAACTCTGGATATTGATGCTCTTCTGGAATCCATTATGGAATCTGCTAAGCTGGTAATTAAATCTGAAGGTTGCAGCCTTTTATTGATCGATGAAAAATCAAATGAATTGTATTTTAATATTGTTTCAGGCGAAAAAGAAGAAGAAGTCAAACAGGTTAGAATTCCCCTTGGTACGGGCATTGCAGGAATTGTTGCTCAATCAAGGCAGCCCATGATTGTAAATGATGCCCAAAGTGATCCAAGATTGTTTAAAAAAGTTGATGAGAAGGCAGCTTTTATTACCAGAAACCTGATTGCATGCCCTCTCATGGTTAGAGATAAAATAATCGGAGTACTGGAGGTAATAAATTCCGTTGGACGCAAGGAATTCTCCGGTGACGACCTGGAACTGTTTATCACCTTTTCAGAACAGGCAGCAATCGCCATTCATAATCGTGAATTAATTCAGTCGTTACAAAAAACAAACCTTGAATTAAGTAAAAAAGTTCATGAATTGTCCAGTCTACATGAAGTATCGAAAGTTCTCATATCAAATATCAACGAAAAAGAATTGTTTGATGCACTAATTAAAATTATTTCGGAAGTATTGGAAGTCAACAAGGCTTCCATTATGATATACCGAGAAAAAATTAATAAGCTGGAATTGATATCTTATGTTGGTTTTAGCGTTGAAGAAAGTGAAGATGTTCATTCAAACCTGGATGATACAATTGCCGGTATAGCCTTTAAAGAAAACAGGGTTATTCAAACTGAAGATCTTGTGAAGTATCCCTTTTCTCAATACCAAAAAAGTGATAGATATTTTTCTAAAACATGTATCGTTTATCCGCTGGCTTCGGATATATCTAAATATGGCGTATTAAGTATTTCTGATAAAAAATTTAGCGATTCAATTAATATTGATGATGTTCAATTGGTCTCTACGATTGCCGGTCAAATAACCAAGGCTATCGAAAATTTTCGTCTTCTCGATGAAATGATTGAAAAAAAATCTTTTGAAAGAGAGCTTGAAATTACGTCTTCAATTCAGCAGTCTATTTTACCAACCAAACCTGTCATCAGCCCTCTTTTTGATCTTGGTTTTATTGCAAAACCGGCAAAAGTCATGGGCGGGGACTTTTATGATTTTGAGGCTTTTTCTGATGGGGATTTTGCCTTTCTCATCGCAGATGTATCCGGTAAAAGTTTGCCTGCCGCGCTTTTTATGGCAATAACAAGTTCAATCATTAAAACGCTATTGCAAGATTATCGAAAACCTGGTGATTTATTACATCGTGCCAATGAACTTGTCTATAAAAACAGTCATTCAGGAATGTTTGTAACTCTTTTTTATTTGCATATGGATAGTACAAAAAACATATTGAATTTTGCATCAGCAGGGCACAATGAGCAATTTATTTACAGACAAAATAGTGATGAATTTATTTTTCTGGTAGCCAAAGGTAGACCTCTTGGCGTTTCAAGTGCAAAATCTCATGGTCCATTTAGTGAAAATTCAATTCAATATGAAGAAAATGACCTTGTTGTTTTGTATACAGACGGAATTGTTGAAGCTATCAATGAAAAGAAAGAAGAATTTGGAATTGACCGCTTTAAAGCGCTAATAAAGAAGTTATGTCATTTAAATGTACAAAAAATGACCGAAGAAATATTTCGTGAAATTACAAAATTTGCCGGTAATGAACCGCAGTTTGATGATTTTACTTTACTATTGTTAAAGATGAATGCGGTTAAAGTATAGGTATGGAATATCAAGTAAAGTTTTCTCCAATACTGATTGAGTTTACTGAAACCAAGCATTCTGTAGAAAAAATGCTTTCTACGTCTAATATTACATATATGGATATGATGGATATTATGCTTGCAATCGACGAGGCCATTACCAATATCATCATTCATGGATATGATAATGTTAAATCTGAAGATTTTATTCAATTGTTAATTAAAGGTGATGCTGAAAAAATAATTATAACTATAATGGACACCGGACGAGAATTTGATTTTGACGCAACACCGTTGCCCGATATAAGGAAAAATTTATCAGGGATGAAAAAAGGCGGATTTGGAGTTCACTTGATAAAGTCGGTCATGAACAAAGTCGAACATTTCAGAATTGCAAATGTAAATAAACTTATTTTAACAAAAGTTTTGGCAGCGTAAATGAAAAAAAAGACACCTCAGGATAATAAAAAAAATACCCCCAAAAAATCTTCCAAAATAACGGCCTCTGAAGTTCGTAACGCTTCTTTAACCAAATCGGAAACAAAATCAAAAACTGAAGATAAACCATCCGCTTTAAAAACTGAAAATATAAAAAAAGCGGCTAAAATGATTTTAGCCGTCGGCGAAGAAAACGCCATTGAAATATTGAAGCATCTTGACAGTGATTCTGTTGAAAAAGTTGTCGCAGAAATGATAAAGATGAAAAGTCTTAAAGACGATGAAAAAGTCCTTATTTTGAGAGATTTTAAAAAAAATCTGGATAGACTTGGTACAGGCGATTATGGCGGAATTTCACAAGCTGAAAAATTTCTGGAAAAAACACTCGGACGTGAAAGGGCCGAAAAACATATCCACCAGGTCAGGAAAAATATTGACAAGGTGGATTATACAGAAATTGAAAATTTTCCTCCAGAAAATGCAGCCCTTGTTCTTGGCGGCGAATTAGCCCAGACTACAGCGTTTATTTTAGCTACCATAAGTTCATCCTATGCCGCTAAAGTACTTTCTCATTTAAATTCTGATTATCGCGTCTCGGTTGCGCGTAAGATCGCCGCCATGAACCGTGTAATGCCTGAAATTGTACGTGCGGCCTATGAAACCATTATCAAGAAATTAAAGGGAATGGATAGAACAGATTTAAATGTCGTTGAAGGTGAAAACCGGCTAATTGAAATTTTAAACCACATGGATCGTTCGCTTGAAGATAAAATTCTTGAAAACCTCGAAGCGGATGATCCTGAAATGAGTTTGCGAATCAGAGATAAACTGAGAGTTTTTGAAGATATTTTGCAGTTGACCACTCGAGAATTGCGTAAAGTTTTTGATCTTGTACCGGATCATAAAATTTGGGCTAATGCTCTAAAAGGAGCCGGTCAAAACATCATTAAACATATCTTCAGTTCAATTTCCATGAATCGGGCATCGGATATCATGACCGAAATGAAATACATCGACAAGGTACCTTTAAAAGAAATCGAACAAAATCGACGAATCATCATGGATGTTATCGATAAACTTGAAAAAGAAGGTACAGTTATGCTTCGAAAAAATAAGGAAGAAATGGTTGAATAGTATCCATTGCTCGATTATTTTGCGTGGGGTAGAGCAGGTACCGTGTACCTGCCGAGGGGCGTGCTACGCCCCTTTAAAATTTTAATAAATTACGTGAGACTTTTCATATTCTGTAATTTGAGGCTCATATTGAAGGGTCCATGAAATGTCATCAAGACCTTTTACGAGTTTTTCTTTTCGGGCGCTTTCAATTTCAAATGCAAATGCGCTTTCGCCGACAGTCAGTTTTTGGTGGACCAGATCCACTTCGACAACAGGAGAAGATGAAGAAGCAATTGAAAACAGTTTATCAATTTCAGAATGATTTAATTTTACTGGCAAAATACCATTTTGAAAACAATTGTTGTAAAATATATCCGCATAAGATGGCGCGATGATCACTTTAAAACCATAGTCAAGCAAAGCCCAGGGCGCATGTTCCCGTGAAGAACCGCAGCCGAAGTTATCGCGTGTCAGCAAAATTTCAGCTCCTTTATATTCTGGTTTGTTGGCGATAAAATCCGGATTTTCACTGCCGTCTGGTTTAAAACGCCAGTCAAAAAAAAGGAATTTGCCAAAACCTGTTCTTTCAATTCTTTTTAAAAATTGTTTAGGTATGATTTGGTCGGTATCTACGTTTGGAATGTCCAGCGGTACCATTTTTGATTTTACAATTTTGTATGGTGTCATATAATTTCCTTTAATGTTTTATAAGTTACTTCATTTCATCGCGGGCATCAACGAAATGTCCATAAATGGCGGCAAGGGCGGCCATTACCGGCGACACTAAAAATGTACGACTGTCTTTGCCCTGTCTGCCGATAAAGTTCCTGTTTGAAGTCGAGGCGCAGCGTTCGCCAGGACTCAATACATCATCATTCATGGCCAGACACATGGAGCAACCCGGTTCACGCCATTCAAATCCGGCGTCTGTAAAGATTTTATCAAGACCTTCTGCTTGTGCCTGATCTTTTATACGGTGCGATCCTGGAACCACAAGAACCTGCTTTACCGTTGAAGATTTTTTTCGACCTTTTATGACCGAAGCGGCTGCCCTCAAATCTTCAATTCTCGAATTGGTACATGAACCAATGAATATTTTATCGAGCTGAATATCTTTTACAGGCATTTTTTCTTTTAAACCCATGTATTCGATTGCAGTTTTATAATTTATCTTTTGGGTATCTGTCGATGCGTCTGCCAGAGACGGCACAAAACCGCTTACCGAAGTAACCATTTCTGGAGAAATTCCCCATGTTACCTGCGGCTCAAGAGTATTGCAATCAATGACGACTTCTTTGTCGAATTTTGCGTCGGCATCGCTTTTTAATGTGTTCCACCATTGAACTGCTTTTTGAAAGTTTTCACCAGTTGGCGCATGACGCTTCCCCTTGATAAAATCATATGTTTTTTGATCCGGCGCAATCATGCCGGCCCTCGCTCCTGCTTCTATTGCCATGTTACAAACCGTCATACGGCCTTCCATAGAAAGAGTTTCAATAGCTTCACCGGCAAATTCAATTACATATCCTGTACCGCCGTCGGTACCGATTTTACCGATCAAGGCTAAAATCATATCTTTTGCGTAAACTCCGGGTTGGAGCTTACCTTTAAATTTAACCAGCATGGTTTTTGCCCGCTGCTGGATCAGCGTTTGCGTGGCCAGAACATGCTCGACTTCACTTGTTCCGATACCAAAGGCAAGGGCGCCAAAAGCTCCGTGAGTTGCTGTGTGTGAATCACCACATACTATGGTTTTACCCGGTTGAGTTAAACCAAGTTCAGGACCGATCACATGAATCACTCCCTGGTCGTATGACTTTAAATCATATAGTGAAACGCCAAATTCCTTGCAGTTAATTTCAAGTGCGCGTATTTGATTGGCGCTGACTTCATCTTTAATAGGCTTATCTCTGTTGATTGTGGGCACGTTGTGATCCATTGTCGCGTGAGTTAATTCAGGATGTCTCACTTTACGATTTGTTAAGCGCAGACCTTCAAATGCCTGAGCAGATGTTACCTCATGGATTAAGTGTAGATCAATGTATATAATATTTTTACCTTCAAAATTATCGCCTTTTGGAGATTTTAACAAGTGGTGTTCGTACACCTTTTCATAAAGAGTTTTTCCCATAACCGGCAATTTTTTAATTTTAGATGAATCGTCAACAGATTTGATCATCAGGCGAGGGTGGAAAAAAATAAACGAGGCTTTATACCTGAGGTAAATCCCGTATTCGCCGCTTTGACTGAAATTAAAAAACCTGGTTTCAAGCAGCGGCCGGTCATTTTTTAAAATTGACAGCATGAGTTAAACATATGTTTTATTATTTTAAAAATATAAAATGTACAAAAATAATCAAGGATAAAATATGTTAGACTTTACAATTGCAAAAATGAAACATCAAATGTGGAAAAGAAAATTAAGTTTATATGTCTTAAACGACACCCCGATTGATGAAAAAGAACTTGTTTCTGAAAGGGATTGTCAACTTGGGCAGTGGCTTTATTCCACGGGTCTTGAGAAGTATAAAGAAATGAGAGAAATCAATACACTTGAAAGAGTTCATAAAAGACTTCACCAATTGACTCATACCATTGTAGATGATAAAAAAAATAATAAAATGGATATTGCCAAAGAAGGCTTACACGAGTTATCGAACATTTCAGATGAGATCGTTGGTATTTTAGATCAGCTTGAACTTAATATAAAAGAATAACTCTATAAATATTTAACTATATTTTTCATATCGCCTTACATCAAGATATTTATTAACTGCCAGCAGCCGATAAAATGCTGCGAGGGCAAAAGTACGTAATGGTTGTTTCTGATCAAACAAAAGTTTTAAGAATAAAATCTCGACATTTCATTTGATCATCTGTATATTAATCAATAGAAGATGTAATATTATCCATAATTCAGGAGGAGAGTGTGAAAATGAATATTTTGTTTACAGGAGTTTTCTGGGGAATATTTCTTGTATTGATTGGGATTTCTATACTTGTAAGAGTTTTTTTAAATATCAATATTCCTGTTTTTAGAATATTTTTCGGCCTTTTTTTCATCGCCCTTGGTTTAAATATTGTTTTTGGAAATCGTATTTCTTTATCAGATTCAAAAAACATTGTTTTTGGCGAAGCAACCATCAAAGTAGATGAGTCGAGAGGAAAATATAACGTTGTATTTAGCAAAGGAATCACAGATCTAACGGGGTTACCAATTTCTGGTGAAAATTCTAAAATTGAAGTTAATACGATTTTTGGCGATAACACAATTTATATAAAAAAGGGCGTATCGGTGAGTATTCACGGTAATGCAGCTTTTGGACAAATTGAATTACCTGATGGTAGTAACATTGCTTTTGGCGCAAATCATTACAGCAGTGGAGCCATTGATAAAAACAATGCATATTTAAAATTGGAAATCAATACTGTTTTTGGTGCGACACGTGTTGTCATAAAAGATTAAATTATTTATTTTTGATCATCTGTATAAACTGTAATTATGCAAAGTTTTCTTGAAAATAGTTCATGGTATGTTATTTGGATTTATATTTGCATTGTATTTATGGCTCGATATGTTATTATTGCCGGAAGCGCATATGTATGGATTTGGAAATGGAAGTCTGAAAAATTTGAACGTCTGAGAATTCAGAATAAATCTAATGAAAGTAAAAACATAAAACGAGATTTTTTAAATTCCATATCGGCTATGTTTTTTTTTGCAACTACAGGTACCGTGGTGGTATGGGCAATGTACCATGGCAAAACTCAGAGCTATCGTTTAATAAGCGATTATGGTATTTTATATTTTCTATTACTGCATTTTTATTGATTCACGATGCTTTTTTTTACTGGGCTCACCGGTTTATGCACTTAAAGCATATATATCAAAAAGTGCATCTTGTGCATCATCTTTCTACAAATCCCTCGCCCTGGGCAGCATTTGCCTTTCATCCCTATGAGAGTATTTTAGAGACTTTGATTTTACCCGTCATTGTATTTATACTACCCATTCATTTATATGCGATTGTTATTTTTCTAATTATCATGACTCTCATGAATGTTATTGGTCATCTTGGGTACGAACTTTACCCGTCTGGATTTGTTACGCATCCCATTGGCAGATGGAATAATACGGCCACTCATCACAACATGCATCACAGGCTTATACAATGTAATTACGGTTTGTATTTTAACTGGTGGGATTTCTGGATGAATACCAATCATCCTGATTATATCCAAACTTTTCAAAACATAAAACAGCGCAAATAAGGTTTTGCAATTTATTTATTTAAAATGAGGTCTTCGTTTTTCTTTAACTGCCAGAAGACCTTCGTCAAGCGTCTCGTTAAAAAACATTGAAAACCAGTCCAGTGTTGCTGACATTTGAGTTTGAAATAGTCGGATGTTTTTAGTGCGCATTGCTGTTTTTATGGCCTGAAAGCTTTGTCTTGGTATTTGAAGAGTTTTTAATATATATTTTTGTACTTTTTCTTCGGCATTTTCAGAATTAAGTATTTCGTCGACGAGTCCAATTTTTAATGCTTCGGCTGGCTTATATGCCTGACCAAGGAGCACGGTATTTTTTAAATTTTGTGAACCTATGATAGATTCGATGATGTTTAAAAATACTTCAGGTAATCCCAGACCGATTTTTGATTCGCTAAAACCAATTCGATATGGTCCATTTATAATAAAACGAAAATCTGACATCGCTGCTAAAACAGCTCCGCCGGCCATGGCATGTCCGTTTAAAAGAGATACATGAACTTTTGAAGATGAATAAATGGCGCTGCACATGATATAAAGATTTTTAAAGATTTCAATTTTACCTTTTACGTCTGCCGCCAATAGATCATGTAAATCCAGTCCATTTGAAAAAAAACCTTCTATGGACGAAGTTAACAGTACTGCTTTAACATTATTTTGAATTTCTATTTCATTATGTGCTTGAGTAATTTCTTTTAACATTTCAACGTTCATTGAATTGTCTGCAAAACGGTTTAATCGAATGGTGGCCAATGAATTTTCAATTTCAATGGATAAATGCTGAAAACGATTTATCTTCATGCTGCTTCTCGCTTGTTTTCTTTTATAAAATATAGAAGGAATATGGCGATAAAACTCAATATGGCTGAAAAATAAAATGGCGCCAGGGGATTTAGTGTATCCCATAAAGTACCTGCGATAAATGAAGCGGGTAAGGCAATCAGTCCTTGAACCATTTGAAACGCTCCCAGGGTAGATGCTCTTAGCTCTATGGGAGCAAGCTCAGATACCATTGTTTTTTGAACAGGGTCAAGAGCGCCTTTTTGAATACCATACAAGGCAAAAATAATAAATATGCTTGATAAATTAAAAATGGATAAGTATGAGATGACTATAAAAAGCAAGCAAATGAAAATCCACAGTAGAAAAGAAATTAGCATTACCTTTTTTCTGCCAATTACATCAGATAGTTTACCAAATGGCATAGAAACAGCGGATGCGGTAATTGTAAAGATCAGGTAAAAAATGGGTATCCATCCTGTATCAAAGCCGAGTTTTTTTGTATAAATTAATATAAAAGAATAACTAAAAAAACCAAGTGAAAAAATTCCATTTAAAAGAAATAAAATAATTAAATTTTTATTTAAATGTTTAAAAGACAGGCCTTTAAACGCATGTTTTTGAAATTCCTTGTTTTCGTTAACCCAGCCAAAAATCAACATTGCCGCTATTATGGATGGAATTGCTGCAATTAAAAATAAAATTTTATATCCCAGTAATTTATAAAAAGCAATGCAAACCAAAATACCAAAAACTGCACCAAGATTGTCCATGGCGCGAAGAAAACCAAAATTAGCGCCCATGTTTTGTGTTGTTGAAAGATCGGCAATGGCTGCATCTCGAGGAGAACTTCTAATTTTACCGCCTCGATCCAGAATACGAAAGAAAAATAGAGGTTGCCAGGCAATGGTAAATGCATAACCGATTCTGGATAATGAGCCCATAAGATAACCAAGCCAGATGAAAATCTTCCTTTTTTTTAATCGATCTGAAAGATAACCTGAAATGGCCTGTGAAATTGAAACAACGGTATCACCAAGACCATCAATTAAGCCAAGTATGGTCATGTTAGCGCCAAGTACCTCAGTTACAAACAATGGCCAGATTGGATAAATCATATCTGAGCCAAGATCGTTTAAAAAAGAAGCTATTGCAAATTTTCGGACAGTATTTTTTGATTCATCTTTTTTCATAATGATTATTGGAATTTTATTTTACTTCTTTTGTTTTAGCGCATCTAAAATATCTTGAGCCTTATGAACAATTTCTCCATTTGGTAAAGACAAACTTTCTTCATGTTTAATCAATTCATTGTAGAATTTTTCAACTTTAGCCCGGTGTGAATTGATAAAACCTTTTGGAAAATAATAGTATTGTTTGCCAGCTTTAAAAACTATAAAATTTTCAGTAAAGGCTTTTGTATTGCTTGATGAAAACATGGATAATGTACCTGGATCAATGTCCAGTAATTCTTCCATTTTTTGAGGCGTGATCGGAAAAAGATTGGATCCGGTTAATTTTTTAGATGTTATATACTTCTCTTTCATTTCATCGGCAATTGTTTTTGCTGTACGTTGAATTTTTTGTGAATTTAATAACTGCTTTTGCGTTTCAGGGGCTGTCTGACCGCCTTTCTTCTTTTTAACAAGACCAAATAATCCGGAACTTTTTACACTTTCTTTTAAAGCTTTCGGTTCGATATAGGTTTTAGAATCTTTATGATCCGAATCTGCTGGTTCGATTTTTTGTTTGTTTTTTTGTTCAGCCTCGCTTTTTAATTTTTCTGTCGAACGAATTTTTTCCATATTTGATTCTGAAAAAACTTTTGCGCGAGCTCTATAATATTCTACAGTATCTTTTGAACCAAAAGAATTTGATCCATGTTCGAGTTCCTGGCGAATACATTCATAAACAAGTCGCTGGTCTTTTATGTTTTTAGGAAAATAAATTTTTCGAGTAAATCGTTTACCGCGTGAATCGAGCCCTGTCGGAAGAACACCTTCATAAACACTTTCTATTAATTCATCTTTAATAAATGGGGCCATGTCTGCGATGATGGCTTCTTCACTTTTATTTATATATTGCGGAAATTGAGGGTCATTTTTTATCTCACGAGCTACTTTAAACAGTTTTTCTCTGTATTCAATCTCATTTAACCATAGCGCAGAAGGGGAGGGATCCGGGAACATAATTTCAAGTAGTCTTTTGGTTAGGATTTGTTTTTCAGTAAGTTCCGATTTCTTGAATTTACCTGATAAATCAGAACCAACCGATGTTTGGATACCTGAAGTTTCAAGGCATACCTGCATTCCCTGCAAAAAATTTTTACCTCGATTTTTTACTTCTTTATTGAATGTATTTTCAATAAAAGGTTTATGTCTTGTGAAGATCATTCTAAAAAGATAAATAAAAGGATTTATCATTAAAAAAACAATGCTTTTTTTGCGTTTGTATAAACGTTTGATAAAATAATCTTTTAAAGAAAAAGTACTTGTTTTTATGATATCTTCAATGATGGATATTTCAAACCAATTACCTGTCCTTAACAATGCATTTAATAGAGAAGTTTCAATCAGGGCATAGTAATCTTCAGTTAAACCCAGCTCATTGCCGCTTTTTTTTACTCCAAGAATTGTGCTTGAGGACATAACCTTTTCAAAAACCTCGGTTGGATAAAATGATGCAGGAATAAAGATCAGCCATTTGCGGGACTGAACTCTTTTGGTTAAAAGATCAACATATATTTTAATTTGTGCTTCATTGGCTTCTTTCTCAACTCGTAAAATTTCTGCAGCTTTATCACGCATGAGAAAAATCTCAAGAGCCATTTGCCGAATTGCGTTTGTCAGAGATTTTGACTGTAATAAAGCTCCTGCAAGGTTTTTTAACGTATCAGGGCTTTTTATTTTTTTTACATCTTCAAAGGCTTTGCGCAGTAGATGCAAGGCTTCTGATTTTGTGGAGGTATCAGTTGGTACCATTTTCTTGGCTGCGGCAATCAATTGAGCAGAAAAAAACTGGTATCGGAATTTTAAATCGCGATTTTCATTTACCAGAACAATTGGTTCATCAACAGATTCGTTTGTTTGTAATACCCTGGGTATATCAAAATATAAAATTTCTGATCTGCCTTTTAACAGCGGAAGAATACGTCGTTTATAAACCTCCTGGCATTTTGTAGACTTGTCTTCTTCATCAAATTTAAAATAACCAAGAAAATAAGTGTCTTGAATTTTATTATCTTTTATTTTCTGTGTTAAAAATTCACCATGACTGATTCGATCTCCCCATGGTTGTGATACAGCGGCTTTTTCTACAATGTTCCTGGCGCTGAGCTCATCTGACCTATCCATGATTTTTTCAACATTTTCATTGCCGCATAGGTAAACGGGTTTAAGTAATAAACGTTCATCAATTAAAATTGCCCCATAGTATTCAAGGCAAAATGGAGGGTTTGGAGGGGTAAACTTTGTGAGGTAGGCAAGAATTTTGCCAAGATCGCCTATTTTATACTTTTCACTTTGAAGCGATGCGGCAATTTCTGTCTGCGATGCCAGATGAACTCGCATATTGCCAAGAAAAGATCGTGTAGCATTTAAAATATATCGATAAATGTACAATACGCCATGTAAATGCGTACTTGGGCTATAAACCTGGTCTAATGGTTGTAATAAAGATTCAGCCTGTAATTCTGAAACCAATTGGGTTTTATCAAGAACTGGGCGTTTATTATCTGTTGATTCAAATTTATCAAGAGAGATTTCAGAATTTAATTTTTGACTACCCTGATTCACATACTAATCCTGCGGTAAATTTAATAAACTCACACACATTTTCAATTTATTTATAAACTAATGCCGCGTCTTTACAATTATTTCATAATGACGCGCTACTGGGCAAGCCTGTCTAACGTGATTAATGTCAAAAAAAAACACCAAACATACTACACAAACCATTGATTTATACTTAACAAGTTTGCATGCTATACAATATTTAAAATTAATGCGGGGCCACTTCAAGTTTGAGCATGTATAAATTAAACAGATAAAGCACTAGACAACGTTTTAAAAAATATATATTGAAATAAATCCATAATAATAGAAGTAATGACTTAAGTTGCTTAATCTAAGGCTTTGTTTTAATAATTACCTTAATATTGAAGATTTTTATTATAATTTTTTCTATTAAAATCAATATCACCATCTCGATTAAAACAATCGGTAAATATGTTATTCCAAAAGCTATGGCAAGTGAATAATAACCAAATGTATCAGACATCCACTTAGTTACCAAAAACATTGGCCCAATATTTAAAAAATAATCATATAAAAGCTTAATGATAGTTACCACTAGTATGATAAAAAAAACAATTTTTCCAGGTTTTGTTTGAAAATCAATCATAATATTATTTTCCAGCTTCTTCCAGCAGTACTTTTAAACGCTGTTCTTTCGGTAAGCTTAAAACATGCTTCATCGGTAGCCATTGCATTTTACGATTTAAACAAAATAAATTACGAAGCAATTTTGATTCATCCCAAGATGCAGTTACTCCAAATTGTAATCGGGCGTATAATTTTGTAATGAATACATCTACTACAGGGCGGTGAAAATATAAATAAACAGGAATGGCAAATACGCCAATAAATATAAAAAAGAAAAATTTTGGATTAGGCGAATTTATTAAATATTCTTTTATATGATCAGAAATACCTGAATATATCAAAATCAAACTATAAGCAACCAAGGAAAATATCTTTCCGATAAAATCCAGCCAATGAGAATAAAAAATCATAAATCAAACAATTTATTTGAATGATTTTGTAAATATTATATTTAAATCTGGCCTTGAATCCCAAGGCCACGTAGCCTTGTATTTAGTCTTCTTTATAATGTTTTTGATGCTTTTTCATGATTTCTACAAGTTTTTTCCTTTGTTCAGGTGTTAAAATTGCGTGAAAATCGGCAAGAGCTTGAATACTCATTGTTTTCATTTCAATCATGTGTTTTTGCATAGAATCAAATTCAGTATTTAATGGGAGCGCATCGAATGTATCAGATTCAAACGTTTTTGTCATTACATCTGAAATTTTCATTTTTCTTTGATTCCATTCAGGTATTTTATCAATAAATCTGTTTGCAATTTGCTCCAGTTTAATTTTTTGATCCGAATTTAAATCAAGTTTCGAGGCCAGATGTTTTTGAAACCAAACTATTTTTTCTTTTGACATTCCGCGATGATGTCCCCATCTGTGGCAGCTTGAAAATAATAACCCGCCAATTACAATAAGTGATCCTGTTAAAATCAATACTTTTTTTATCATTTTATCTCCTTGAAATTAAATGTTTGTTAATGTGAAATCTTTATCGTTATTTTGATAAGCATTTAGTTAACATACATTAAAATAATCTTTTTGACCAAAAGTATGTTTAATTTATAACAGTTTATTATAATATATGTTTTTTATCACATATATATTCGATTGATATTGAACTTTATGAGAATTTTCGTGATCCGCTACCGTTTGGCAGCGGTTTCAACGATTAAGATTTAAATTTATCTAAAATACTTTCAAAAAATGACTTTTTTTTAACGTTTCCTGTACTGTGCTTAAATGTATCATTGTTTGCACTTACACCTTCAAACGCATTAGATACGTTTGAAGATTTTGCATTTGTAGCAACAGCTTTTTTAGGAGCCGCTTTTTTAGGAGCTGCCTTTTTAGGAGCCGCTTTTTTAGGGGCTGCTTTTTTAGGGGCTGCTTTTTTAGGAGCCGCCTTTTTAGGGGCTGCCTTTTTAGGAGCTGTTTTTTTAGGAGCCGCTTTTTTTGCTGGTGTTTTTTCTGCCATGGTTACCTCTTTTTATCTACTTTAATTAATTTACGAAATTTCCTCTTAAAAGTGGTTATCTTTGAAGAAGAATATTGAATTCAGATTAACAATCCTTTATTCATTTATTCCGTTAATAGTCCGTTAGTGGATTTTTAATAGTTGTCTTAATATTCTCAATCCGATAATTGAACAAATTTTCATATGAGGTATACAGTCAATCATTTTTTACTGACCTTCGGACGGGAGTTCGGGGAGCGGCTACTTTTTAGTAAGAAAATAGTGCGTTATATACAGTCGAAGAATTTGATATTGGTCGCATGAAACCCTTAAAAGAAGAATCAAAACTTCCCAAAGACATAATGGAC
>Ga0224495_10000125_pt1 | contig 58244 bp, 52 predicted proteins | sample SF_Jul11_sed_USG_FD_168128 | JGI IMG/M metagenome (GOLD analysis project Ga0224495, IMG submission 168128) | Sediment microbial communities from San Francisco Bay, California, United States - SF_Jul11_sed_USGS_4_1 | ecosystem: Environmental > Aquatic > Marine > Sediment | place: USA: California...
TTAATTCTGTCCATTATGTCTTTGGGAAGTTTTGATTCTTCTTTTAAGGGTTTCATGCGACCAATATCAAATTCTTCGACTGTATATAACGCACTATTTTCTTACTAAAAAGTAGCCGCTCCCAAAATTTAAATACACCTTATAAGACTTAATTGTTGACAACATATGAAAAACTATTCGCCTGTCGTTAAAGGGCGCGTGTAGCTCAGGTGGTTAGAGTACTTGCTTGACATGCAAGGGGTCACTGGTTCGAGTCCAGTCATGCGCAAAAAAAAATGTTTAAACTTATTCTGCCCGACAAAAAAACCGTTGAAGTAAATTCTGATAAAACGTATTATGATGTTTTCAAGGAAAATTTTCCTCAGGTTTTAAAACATTCGCTGGCCGTTAAATGCGGGGCTGAAGTTTTAGATTTAAATGCAGCCGTAAATTGTTCAGGGGAACTTAAACCTGTTACTTTTGATTCCGATGAAGGAAAAGAGGTTTTCTGGCATTCGAGCGCACACGTTTTAGCTCAGGCTGTAAAACGAATTTACCCAACCGCTCAGCTTACATTTGGCCCTGTGACAAAACATGGTCCCGGGTTTTTTTATTATGATATTTCTCTGGCGCAGTCCATTTCAATGGACGACTTACCTTTAATAGAAAATGAAATGTTTAAAATTGTTTCTGAAAAACTTCCTGTCAGCAGACATGAATACAGTCGCAAACAGGCCATTGATGAATTTAAAGCTCTTGGTGAAAATTTTAAAGCTGAAATAGTAGGCGATATTCCCGGTTCTGAAAACATCACGGTTTATAAACAGGGTGAATTTCAAGATCTCTGCCGCGGGCCTCATGTTTATAATACGTCGGCTCTTGGTCACTTTAAACTTACTGCCATCTCCGGCGCATATTTTAAAGGCGATTCGAGCAAACCAATGTTGCAAAGAATTTATGGCGTGAGTTTTCCGACTGAAAAAGAATTAAAATCATATTTACATAGAATTGAAGAAGCTAAAAAACGGGATCATCGTTTAATTGGTAAAGAGCTGGATTTATTTAGCTTTCATGACGAAGCCGCCGGAATGCCGTTTTACCATTCCAAGGGTACTGTTTTGTTTAATCTGCTGCAAAATTACATTCGCGGCGAATGTGAAAAACGTGGTTACGATGAGTTAAGAACTCCTGTTGTTTTATCTGATGAGTTGTGGATGCGTTCCGGTCATTATGAAAATTTTAAAGAAAACATGTACTTTACCAAGGTAGATGAACGCGGATTTGCGATTAAACCCATGAACTGCCCCGGCGCAACGCTGGTTTATAAAAGTCATGCCAGAAGTTATCGTGATCTTCCTCTTAAACTTGCCGAGTTTGGACTGGTTCATCGTCATGAACTTTCGGGTGTACTTCATGGACTTTTTAGAGTACGGGCTTTTACACAGGACGACGGCCATATTTTTTGTACGCCAGACCAGCTACCTGTTGAAGTTGAAGAAATTATCAAATTTACACTTGAAGCTTATCAAAAATTTGGTTTTGAAAAAATTTCCATTTTTATTGCCACACGCCCTGAAAAATCAATGGGATCGGATGACATCTGGCAAAAGGCAACATCTGCTCTTATTGATTCAATAAATAAACTTGGCCTTGATTATAAAATTAAAGACGGCGAAGGCGCTTTTTACGGACCTAAAATTGAGTTTAATATTGAAGACAGTCTTGAGCGAAACTGGCAACTGGGAACCATTCAAGTTGATTTTTCCATGCCGGAACGTTTTGAGCTGGAATATACCGGTTCTGATGGAGCAAAATCACATCCAGTAATGATTCATCGCGCGATTTTAGGTTCGGTTGAACGTTTTATGGGAATTCTAATTGAACACTTTGCAGGAAAATTACCTGTCTGGCTTTCGCCGATTCAAGCCCGTGTTCTTACCGTATCAGAAGGTAATATCGACTATGCTAACCATGTCGTTAAACAGTTGAAAGCTAAAAACATTCGTATTGATTCTGATTTTCGAAATGAAAAAATTGGATATAAAATTCGCGAATTTAATTCTCAAAAAATCAATTATGCCTTGATCATTGGCGATAAAGAATCCGCTGATCAAACAATCTCTGTAAGAATCCGCGGCGAGCAAAGCAGCCCTTCTATGAGTGTAGATCAATTTATAGAAATTATTTCAAAACTTGTATAATCAATTCATCCTGGAAATGATTTTACTTTTGTAATTTAAACTATCTTTATAATTTGGCGACATTCTATCGAGAATTTCCCACTGATTATAGGCCTGATCAAATTTTCCCAGGTTATAGGCATCCAGCATGAGAACATATCGAGCTTCTGAATTTACCGGATTAGCTGAAATATATTGATCAATATACTTGCTGGATTCCTGATATTTCTTCAAGGTTAATAATAACTTCGATACATTCAATAAAGCTTCCTTATTTTCAGGATCTTCTTGTAAAATTTCTAAATAAGTTAATTGAGCTTTCTCGTTATCTTTGATTATTTCGTAGTTTTGAGCGAGTTTATTTTTAAGTTTTAAGTCTTGAGTATTTTCAATACCTGAATTTAATATTTGTATTGCTTTATTCATTTCAGCGCGGCTTTCATATATATTTGCAAGATTATAATATGCGTTGACATAATCTTTATTGTAATGGATAGCTTCTAAATAACTTTTTACACTGTTTTCATAATCCATTAAACGACCAAAAATGATTCCCATATTAAAATACGCTTCAGGGTAATTCGCTTGTAATTGTATTGATTTACGGTATGCATTTAATGCAGCCTGTTTTTGATCAAGCTTGCTGTATAAAACCCCCATGTTATAATACACAGATGCATCGCTTGTACCCAATTCTATGGCTTTGTTGTAATAATAAAGAGCCTTTTCTGGTTCAGGTTGTTTTAATTTTGCATATACGATTCCAAGATTGATATACACTTCATAATAATTGGGCCTGTATAATAATGATTTTTTATAATTTTCTATTGCTTGAGGATATTCCTCTTCGCCAAGTCCAAAATGTGATCTTGCCAGATTAAAATAATAAACTGCTTCTGTCGGGAATTGTTCCGAAAGCTCTGAAAATATAATTTTAGCTTTTTGATATTCTTTAAGCTTTAAATATATAGAACCAATTTCTGATTTTGTTTTTGTAGAATTTGGCGCATTATCGAGTCCTTTTTTTAACCAATACAGACTTTTTTCATATTCTCCTGTTTCTAGATAGTAATCCGCTATTACATGGTACGTTTGCAAATAATCCGGATAGGCCTGTGCTACTTTTTTAAGCGCATTGAGAGAGTCTTCAGGTTCTGATTTTATCATTAGTTTTGCCCGATATACTCTTGCCCGAACCATTTCAGGATCAAAATGAATGGCTTGATTTAAACTTTCCAGCGCCCCATCAATATTTTGCATTTTTATTTGAGTCAAAGCAAACCAGTAAAGCGCTTTAGCCTTTCTTTCCATACTGGAAAGACCTTCCGATTTTTTAAAATATTTTATTGCATCATCATAATGCTTTGAACGGTAGCTAAGATATCCCATGTTCATATATGCTTCATACGAAGAATTTTTATATTCGAGAAATTTTTCGAAATATTTCATGGCTTTCGAATAATTTGATGAGTTTTTACTATAAAGAAGTCCCATATTATAAAAATAACGCGGGTTGTTTGATTGAGTTATTTTACTTAATACATCGATACCCTTTTGATATTCACCTTTTTTATAATATAGATAGGCCAACGTTAACGTTGTTTCCATATCATTTTTTAAATTTACATCTGTAATATTTTCAATACTGCTTATTGCCGCTTTCCACTGTTTTTCTTCAATCAACCCATTAATTTTATTTACATTTTCAATTTTTGTTTTATCTGTTAAATATGCTGTATTTTCTAGATTTATTTTCTGTAAAATACTCGGTTGATCATCAAGATCAACTTCTTCACGATTTAAATTAACCAGAACCAGATCATCCTGATTATCAATTTTTCTATCAATCACCAAAAGAGCAATTAACAAAGTAAGTATTAAAAATAAATATGGAAAAAAGCTTTCTGTAATTAATATTTTTATTTTGGTTTTTAATTTATTTTCTGATTTTAATTGTACCACTTATAGAACCTCCAACAATCCTTTTTGATTGGCTTTTTGTATTTCAAGACCCGGTCTGGCATTAATTTCAAGCAGCATTGGGCCGTTTTTTTCATCAAGGGTAAAGTCAAAACCAATATATTGCAATGAAACAATATCTGATACTGCTTTACAATAATTAATCATATCATGTAAAAATGGTATTTCGTGCCCTTTAAGAGTTATTCCAGAATCGGGATGAGATGTAATATAACGTCCCTTCAATATACCCGATGTTGTTATACCTTCGATTAAGTCAATTCCAATACCAATGCCGCCCTGATGTAAATTAGCTTTTCCATGAGATTTACTCGTAGGAATTCTCAGCATAGCCATAACTGGTTTTTTTTTAAATATTAATAGTCGAATATCGGCAAGTCCTCTTGTATAAAATTTTTTAAAAAATTCATGCGGAAAAATTCTTCTTTCAATCAATGCCTTATCCTGAGTTCCAAATGAATAAACGCCCATTATAATATCGGCAACATGTTTTCGAATTTTTTTATAATTTACCAAATTACCGTCAATATCATAAATACCATTTGGGCCCTTTTTATCTAAAACCAGAATTCCGTTACCGCCTCGACCTTTATTTGGTTTAATCACCACATTTTCAAATGTTGAAAAACTTTCTTCAAAATTAAGTAAATCTGTAAACTGAGTATATTCTCTGAGAGTTTCAGGAAAAGGAACGCCGGCTTTTTGAAAATATTCTTTTGCCAAAGATTTTTCATCAGCAATTTTAAAAAATTTACGATTAGCCGATGGATATACATAATCCAGATTTCTCCGGTTAATGCCCAGTATATTTTTATGGTCGCCTTTTATTATGGATGTAATCATATTTAAAATAGTTTAAAAAATAAGCGCTTCCATGTCGTTGACTGGAAGCGCCAAAGTTAAGTGACGGATATTAGAGAAAAAATAGTAACTTTTATTCAACATTTTAATAATTATTTTGAACATTACCTGGAATTCCTTTAATTAGATCGGCAAAACGGAGATATTCAAAAAGTCTAAATCCTGCCCATCTTCCCACCATAATGTTAATTCCAATAAGAGCTAAAATCAATTCAGGAAAAGAAAGCATGATCATTTGCAAAAATGTCGAATGAATAAAATAAAATGAAACAATGATAACAATAATGGTATTTAACGTAACCATTGCTAATTTTTTAAAACTGGATTCTTCCATTAAAATCGTCACTCGATTTATAGTAATGGCGACAATGGCCACAGGGAAAAACACAACATACACAAGACTATATATGTTAAATTTTAGTCCTATACTAAAAGTAATCAGTAAACTTAAAATTACAAAAGATAACAAGATCGCCATTCGAGGATGATAAAGTAAATCAAGTCTCGAAATAAACGTGTTGATTAAATAGACTATTGAAATTATACCAAAAAAAACAAGTATTCCCGTAATCACCCCGGTATTGCTCAACACTGACGCAATTAAAATTGGTAAAAATGTTCCAAAAGTTTCAAGTCCGATTATATTTTTTAAAATAACAGAAATTAACGCGGCAAAAGGTAACATTAACAGATACACAAAAATATCAAGAGACAAGTTAAATTTTTCAAATTGATTTAAAAGTCCATAAATATTTATCGGTAAATCTTTAAATGTTTCACCTGCATCAACCCTCGGCAGGTTTACAGTCTCAAAAGAATAAATATAGTCAAAATTAATTCCAGAAGTTCTTTTAAAAAGAACCTGATCGCCGTAATACAAGGCTATGTAATTTTTAGGTAATTCAGCAAAATAATCATTTGTAGGACAAAATGGAACCCACTGGCCATTTATATAAATTTCCACCCATTGATGCGTTATTTTTTTAGGACTCTTGTTTAATATAATTCCTCCCACCAGTCTAGCTGGTAGTCCAAGATTTTGCGCCATCGCTACGTAAAGTCGACTTTTTCCATTACAACTTCCTTCCATTAGTAATAAGCAAGACTCAGCATCAAGCTCGCCGGAAAAATTAATATAACGAATATCTTTAGTTATAAACTTATGAATGGCTTGAATTTTTTCATATAAAGTGTTCGCATTTTTGGTAATTTCATCAAGCTTTTTTTTTATAGCCTGTGAATTAACCTGTATTTTTTTTGATTCTTTAGCAGCTTCAGAGTCTTTTAAATAAACCTTGATATTATCTGGAATATATTCGTTTAATACTGTTTTTTCATTAAATACGTACTTCATATGATGCGAATTAATATACGCAACGTATTCCATACGATTATTTCCTGAAATTTTATTCGATTGCCAGATGATCCGTCTATTTGGGCCATCATTTGATAAAGAAAAGGAATAAGAATCTGAAATCCCCTGTTCTTTTGATATAGTCTGTTTGCTATTGTTTAACGGTGCAAAGGTTTTAACTCTAATTGATTCAGGGTGTTGATTTTTTGTATTGATCGACAATGTTAGTTTATAACCTTTCTGAGGTATAACATTTTCCATACTATAATTATACAAAAATAATTTTACAAAAATAATACAGGCGGGAATCATTAAAAACCCGACCGCCATTACACGCCAATTTCTCAAGTATTTCATTTAAATTTATAGGTTACGCCGGAGTTTACGCTAAAGTTATTAAATGAAAAATTTATATCATAATTTTTCGTTGCCGGATTCACACCCGGTACGTATGGCGGATAATTTGTTTTTTTGATCAGCATATCGCCTTCTGCAAAAATTTCCAGGTTTTTGCTTAAGCTATATCCTAAATCAAGGCTTGCTTTTGTATAATATTTATACAACGTTTTATTATCCAATGTTTTCGTTGAATCAAAACTTGTGGAAGCATAGTTTTGCAGATCTTCTGAAAATTTAATGGAATATTGAAAATTTTTAATTTTTTGCTTTATTTCAATACCAGGTTCAAAACCTGTGTACGAATAATAACCCTGATACTGATCTACATTAAAATCAAGTGACGCAATTGGTTTAACCTCAAGTTTGATTTTCTCAAAGTAAATACCTAAAGCAACTGTTGTCTTATTATTTAATTCTATATAAAGCGGATTGGGCGATGTCATATAATGTGTTTTTCCTGTTATTGCATCCCTTGCAAGAGCAATATCATATGTAGAAGATTCTACTTTATTGATTAATTCCATTTTTAATGGCTTTACTCCCTCATATTTAGCGCCTACAACTAAAAATAAACTGCTGTAAGAAGAAGGTGTAAGATGAGTCGGTACATTTATGTTAAACGCCGGATCGCTATTATCAATATTTCTTAAATAACCAGGATTAAGATAAATTTCGAGGTTTTCAACTTTTGTAAAAATAAAATTTAGCTCAGGTGAAATACGCTGATAAGAATTACGATCCGTAGGAAGATAAGAGTCATACTTTGGATCCGGTACTCCGTTAAAACCCAGCGGATTTGGCTGATAAAGATCTGGCCACGTAGGGCGATACATCCATTGGTATTTTAATTCAAAATTAATTTCGCCATAATTGTTTAAAACTCCAAATTTACCATAAGCATACTCCTGATATTGATCCAGGGTTAATTTTGTTCCTTTTGGTCCTATAAAAGATTTACGAGCTTCTGTTTTACTATGAAGTTTAACATACATACTTTCAGTTATATTATATTTCAAACCTGCTAATACCTGGGCCCCTATCAATGGAGTATTTACATTATAACTTTGGTAATTAAATAAACCGCCGCCATAACCCTTTATATTTAGATCATAATCAAATGAATTTTCTGATTTAGACTGCTTGATTACAGTATCCGGCTTCATACTTTTATTGTCAGTTTGAACTTTTATATTTTGATTTTTATCTGTTTCTATTGTAAACATAGACGAGGGGTTAATGAATGCCATTATTAAAATTGTAAAAAACGTTAAGATATTATTTTTTTTCATGCAAAATACTTTTCCTTTATATTTTAAGTCCCTAAAACGTCAAAAGCCGGATAGCTGCATACAAATTTACAACTAGCCGGCTTTTAAGTCCTTTATTGTTATGTAGATTTAAATTATGTAATTACCGGACACTCTTTTTTAAAAAAGTGTTCTTTTTCTTAATTACTTAATTATTACGTTAATGAGTTCCTATGACTTTAGAAACCTAAAAGCCTATGAGAAATTTCAGTTTTTCTTTTTAAATTGATTCCAAATTACCAAAACAGGACTCGCTACCATGTTTGAAGAATAAGCTCCAACACTTATTCCAAACAATAGTACAGAAGCCATGTCACGAAGTGTTTCATCTGCAATTAAATATATTGCTAAAATAGAAATCAGTGTTGTTAACGTGGTATTAAATGATCTAGATAATGTTTCCGTTATAGAAATATTAACCTGTTTTTCAAAAGCAATATTATTTCCTGTTTTGTGTAAATTCTCACGAAGGCGGTCAAATATAACCACAGTATCCATAACCGAATATCCTAAAATCGTAAGAAGAGCTGCTATAACTGGTATCGAAAGCGGAATTTGAAAAACACCTATAAAACTCATTGTAATGAGCAAATCATGTATAAGCGCTACAATTGCTGCTATCGCATAATCAAATTGAAAACGTACGGTAATATAAACCATAATGAATAACAAAGCCCAAAGAAGTAATTTAATTGCTGATTTTTGCAAATAATCTCCAACAGTTGGTCCAACATGACTTGATGAAATAAAATTTACTTTAAATGCATTATCTCCATAAATATCATTTGATATCAAATAATTTAAATAGTCAACAGAATTTGCTGAATATTTTCCTATCGCCAGATACTTTGCATCTTTTTCAGCTTCTTTTTCAAGACCAACACTATCTTGTGATCCAATTTCTACTTTCGATATATTATCAAATCCTTTGCCAGCGCTTAAAACAGTAGCGCTGATTTTTAATTTTTTAAAAGATTCTCTAAGTTTTTCTACAGTTACTTTATCATTGAGTTCAATCTCAAGCTTTATACCGCCTGAAAAATCAATACCTTTTCTAAATCCGTGTTTTTCAGAAAATGTATAAAATATCGAAAAAGAGATAACAATTATAGAGGCTAGTAAGCTAACCCACTTTAATTTCATAAACTGGATCATTTATCGTCTCCCGCTAAAACTACTTTTCTATACTTACCCCATCCAAAGGACATTCTTGTAACCCTCAGGTTATATATGATAAAGGCAAAAAACGACTTACTTACAAATAATGATGTAAATAACGATGTTAATATTCCAATAAATAGTGTTACAGCAAATCCTTTAATTGGACCTACACCAAATTGAAGAAGTAAAATTGCGGCAACAATTGTCGTAAGATTGCTGTCAAATATTGTCCAAAAACTCCTCTCATAAGCCATTTCAAGCGCTAATTTTAAAGATTTACCTTTAAGGAGTTCTTCTCTGACTCGTTCATAAATAATTACGTTAGAATCTACGATCATACCAAAGGTAAGTACAACCCCCGCCAGCCCGGGAAGCGTAATCGTATAATCAATCATCGCCAAGAAACCCGACATAAAAAGAACATTTAATAAAAGCGCAATTATAGAAATAACGCCCGGTAAATGATAATACATGATCATAAAGGCAGCTACACCCACCATACCTAGTCCAATGGCCAAAACGCCATTTTCAATTGATTGCTTTCCAAGTGAAGGCCCGATGGAGCGTTCTTCAACAATTTTCATTGGAACCGGTAATGCACCTTCTCTTATGATCATAGCCAGGTCTTTGGCTTCTTGTGATGTAAAATCTCCTGATATGGTAGCCTGACCGTTTACAATTGCACTTTTAATCGTTGGAAAAGATCGAACCTTGTCATCAATTAAAATCGCAAGAAACTTTCCAATATTCTCAGAAGTTACCTTCGCAAATTTCTTGGAACCGTCTGGAGTCAGCACAAATTGTACAATTTGTTGAACATTTTCCTGATCAAAAGTTGCAAAAGTTTTTGGAGATATATCATCTCCAGATAACGATGCTTCACGCTCAAGCACAAGAAAATGTCTTGGTATTATACCTTTACTTTTTTGAGGATCCTTACTCCACGATACATAAATGCCAAATTTGTCAGGTAAATTAATTTTTTTCTCTACTTCTTTAACGTAGGCTTCTTTTGCAGTGTCCCCGTTTAGTTCAAGGTATTTTTTAAAATAAGAATTTGCTTCATTTTGAAATTTTACTTCTCCGTTTACAATAGGCGCAGATAAATGATATTCAACACGAGCGGTAGAAGAAACGATTTTTTTTGCCTGTTCCGGCGAAGCTACTCCTGGTAATGAAATTTCTATTTTATCTTCTCCCTGCATACGAATCAGGGGTTCTGCTACACCGGTTTTATCTATACGGGAATGAATGATTTCGAGTGCACCTTGAATGTATTCTTTTTTCTGTTCACTGGTAAGCTCTATAAGTTTGGTAATTTGTCCAAGCTCATACTCAAGTTTCTTTTTTTCTTTTTTATCTTTTTCCTGTGCAATTTTAAGATTTAAGTCCTTTATATATGCAGCGGAATAGCGATCTTCAAGTTGTTTTTTCAACTTTGCAAAGTCAGCTTCCATTAAAAGGTTCATACCTCCTTGTAAATCTAGACCAAGTTTGAAGGGTTTTGCTTTCAGATTGTCTTCAACCCACAATTTCTTTATTTCAATTCTATCAGGATCAACGCCATATTGATGATATAACTCATTGATAAACGCTGCCTGTACAAATCTTCCTGTTATTTTATATATGAAAGTTTTCTTTTCTTTTTCTGATTTTTGCTCATTTGTTTTTTCTGTGCTTACCTCAACAAGAACACCTTCAAATCTATTTTCATAATAGTGTGACAGATAGTTTTTTAGAGAATCTGCCGCCTTGTGAACTTCTTCTTCTGTAAGATTCGGTAAAAAATGAACTTCAATTGTTTTTGTACCTATATTGGGCCAGATGTATAAAAACGATATAACAATTACAAATAAAATTATAAAAAAAGACGACCTGCTGCTTTTCAAATTACCCTCCTTGAAATATGATTTAAATACAATTAAAACCAAACATAATTTTAATTGTATTTTTATCTATTTTCTAGATCCTTGATGTTTTCGTACCTGACTACGATAAACGAGAACTATAATAATGATGCTGACTAAAACCAACGTTTGAGTCATATCGGGAAGTCTAATTTTTATTTTATCCAGACTTTTTCTAAAATTGATTTGTTCCTTTATTTGTTCTCTTATTTCAACTTTTTCAAGTTCTGATGATAAAAATTCCTGTTTATTTATATGATCTGGAATATGACGAGTTTCATATAAAAAAGAAGGATCTTCAGGAGTCCATCTATATTGTTCGTTTAATTTGCCCTGCATCGCTGGATTGGTATAAACTGCCTTCGGTACTATTGCCTTTGCTTCAGGATCTTTTTCTTGAGTTTCTGAATTATCTTTATTTGAATCTGCTTCTATGCTCTTTTCGCCAATTTGACTTTCTGACTGCTTGTCAACAGTATTAGAATCTGCATTATTTGTTGGAATGTTTTGAGAATACAATGCATTGCTAAAATAACATGAAAAAATCAAGATAGCAATACATTGTATCTGTTTAAAAAATATTTTAAAATAGTTTTTTAAATTAATTTTGCCCATAGACAATTCAGCTTAAGCCTTCTTGCCTTTTTTTTCTTCTTTTTTTATTTGAGGATTGATCGCCTCAATTGCGTTTGAACTGACTTCAATTTTTACATCGTCGGCAATTTTTATCACGACAATACCTTCTTGTTCTTTAACGCCAACAACCGTACCCCATATACCGCCGCGAGTTACCACTCGATCACCCTTGGAAAGATTTTTTTGAGACTCTCTAAGCGCTTTTTCTTTTTTATATTGCGGTCTCATAAAAAGTATATACAAACCTACAATAAGTAAAAGAGGAAGTAATAATGTCCAAACTGCTCCGATTGGCTCAGGCTTATTGTGCATGGCTGCTGGAGCATCAACTACCTGAATTTCAGTTTTATTAACTGGTCCGGTAGATGAAGTAACCTCTGCTAAAATAAATTCTTGTGTATTCATAAAGTCAAAATTCGTTTGAATGACCCTTCGTCAAATATTTATCTATGAAATGCAGTTTGTCTTGCTAAAGATAAAAAAAGGGCCCCGAAAACAAGTCCTTGACAGAGAGATTCCATTTTTTGTACTCCATAATTGTCCGTGAAAAAAATTGTTAATAAGTTTAAAGGTTATTTTAAATCTTCAGAAGATCATAGTGGAATTTCTGCATTTGGAAATGATTATTTATATCAAAGTATCATTCTCAGGGTTGAAAATTTAAAGAAAAAATACGGTAAACGTGTTGTTGTCAGTGATGTTTCTTTTAATATTAAACAGGGTGAAATTGTCGGCTTATTAGGACCAAATGGCGCCGGTAAAACCACTTCATTTTATATGACCATGGGTCTGGTTCGACAGACAGCAGGGAGTGTTTTTCTTGGCGACAAGGATATTTCGACAATGCCCATGTATATGCGCGCCAGACATGGTATTGGTTATCTGCCCCAGGAAGAGTCTATTTTTCGTAAACTTACCGTAAGAGAAAACATTGAAGCTATACTTGAGATTAAAAAGCTTTCAAAAGAACAAATTTATTTAAAAACTGATGAATTGTTAAAAGAACTTGAAATTGGACATGTTCAATCTCAAGCGGGAATGACCCTTTCAGGGGGAGAACGGCGACGTGTAGAAATTGCTCGTTGTCTAGCCTCTGATCCGAAGTTTATTTTACTTGATGAGCCCTTTGCCGGAGTTGACCCCATTGCCGTTAAAGATATTCAAAAAATTATTTTTAAACTTAAAGAAAAAAATCTTGGAATTTTAATTACAGATCATAATGTCAGAGAGACTTTAAAAATTACCGACAGGGCTTATATTATGTTTAACGGCGAGGTCTTAATAGAAGGTAACGCAAACAAACTTATTAAAGACAAGAAAGCCCGTGAAATATATCTTGGCGATGATTTTAAACTATAATTTTAAAAATAATTAATAATGGCAAATCTCAGACAAAGACAAAGCGCTTCGGTTCGGGTAAAATCAGGAATATCGCTTAATCTTAAAAAATCACTTGAAATTTTAAGTTTAAATACTTTGGAATTATCACAAAATATTCAAAAAAGTTTATTGGAAAATATATTTTTAGAAGAAATTCGACCTCCAGAAGTTTCTTTGGATGAATTTATTTTACATCATAAAATTTCAAACAAAAGCAGCGAGTCAAATATGGAAGACTTTACCTACAGGGATAAAAGCCTTCAAGACCATCTTTTAGAACAGGTAAGCGTATCTAACTTAAATGATCATCTCAAAGAACTTGCCAACATAATCATTACCTCGATAAATAAAAATGGTTTTATTAAAGAAGATCATGATACAATTGCGATTAATAATGGATTTTCTAAAAGAGAATTATCAAAAGTAATGGATTTTTTTTTGCAGCTTGAACCGCTCGGGGTTTGTGCTAAAAATACCTGGCAGTGTCTGGAATGGCAGGCTAAGGTAAAGTATCCAGATGATGTTATTTTATCTGATGTTATTTCTATTCTTCAACAGGGGCAAAAGGAAATAACGGAACTGGATGAGAACGCTATTCAGGCTTTAACAATATACATTAATCTCGAAGAAAGTAAAATCCGCGATGCATTAAAAAAATTAAAAACCCTTGAAGTAAATCCTGCAGCTAGATATAGCGCAGGTGAACAAAATTACATCATTCCAGAGATTATTTTTTCTGTAAAAGAACAAAATATTCAATTAAACTTTACAAACCCATTACTACCCGATGTTAATTTAAATACAGACATGTTTACCAGTTTAAAAAAAGATAAAAACATCAAGCAATGGCGGGTTATGTTTCATGAAGCGCAAAATCTTTTAAAAAGCGTTGAGTACAGAAAAAATGCCATGTTGAAAATTGCTAAAATCATTGCAAATAAACAAAAATTATTTTTTTTTAAAGGAGAGAAGTACTTAAAACCAATGATTTTAAAAGATGTCGCTGAAATTGCCCAGTTAAATATTTCGACAGTTTCACGAATTATGAAAAATAAATATTGCATTACTCCCTATGGAATTTTTCCGCTTTCGTATTTTTTGTTAAAAAAAATAAAAAGCATAGACGATGAAATTCTTGGAGTAGAAGATTTAAAAAAAGCCATTAAATTTATTGTAGAACAGGAAAATCATGTAAAACCTTTGCCGGATGTATTAATTGTAGAAAAGCTAAAGGAATTCGGTTTTAATATTAAACGAAGAACGGTTACAAAATATAGAAAATTACTACACATCCCATCTGCAAAGCAAAGAACGGTAAAAAAATAAAATTATTGTATATTTTAACAAACAATAAATTAAAATATAAAAAAATTAAGCTATTAAAGGCCTACTTTAATATACTAATACTTAAGGAAGAAAACTATGAACATTGCATTTTATTTTAAAAATCTGGAACCAACAGATGCGATCAAAGAATATTGCAAAGAGAAGGTCGGTAAAATTAAAGATCGACTTCATCACATTGAAGCAGTTGATGTACGTTTTAAACTTCTCAGACAAAATCAGGTATGTGAAATTACTGTGCATGCGGATGCTACAGTCTTTCATGTTCAAAAGCAAGATAAGGATCTTTATGCGTCGATTGATGCAGCTGTGGATATTTTGAACATTCAAATAGATAAATACCATAAAAAAATTGGCGAAAAAAGCACTGCCTTTGAAGCAATGCCGACTAGAGAAAATGAATTGTCTAAAGAAGATCATACAATTCAGGTTTATCAGGCTCCTGTAAAACCAATGACCGATCTTGAAGCAATATTACAACTTCAAAGTGAAAAGTTTAAATTTCATATGTATCATCATATTGAAGAAAAAAGGTATTCCATGGTATTTGCCCGACCTGATGGAAATTACTCTTTAATTTCGCCTACTAAAGAACTTGGTCAATATGAAGAGAAAATAGTTAAAATGAAAGAGAATAGTTTAAAAGATATTTCTTATTCATTATATCCTCTTTCTATTTTATCTGTTTCAGAGGCGATTGAACAGCGTAATGAAAACAATCTCGAATATTTAGCATTTGTAAATGAAGAATCTCGAAGATTGAATGTTCTATTTATTTCTAAAAACGGCGAACTAGCGTTGAAAAAACCTCTATAATCAAAAAAATTATCATCCCGCGCCAAGCGTGGGATGATAACAATCTTCAAAGTCTCATTTAATTTTAGTTGTTTTCATTGCCGAAGGGCATAATTTGTTTAAAAAGCAACCGTCACAATCAGGTTTGCGAGCCATACAAAATTTTCGGCCATGATAAATTAAGTATAATGACAGATCTTTCCAGTATTCTCTTGGGATAACTGACATTAGATCTTTTTCAATTTTTACCGGATTTTGGCTGGTGGTCCATCCGAGCCGATTGGAGAGTCTTTTAACATGAGTGTCGACCACAAAACCAATAGATGTTTTAAATGCGCAATCCATAATTACGTTGGCAGTTTTTCTGCCGATTCCGGGGAGCTTTAAAAGAGTATCAAAATCATTTGGGATCTTTCCATTAAATTGTTCACTGACGATTATAGCCAGTTGTTTAATATTTTTTGCCTTATTTTTATAGAAACCCGTAGAAAAAACTATTTTTTCAATTTCTCTGATATCAGCTTTTGCCAGAGAAGTCATATCCGGAAAATGTTTAAATAGTTCAGGGGTAACTTTATTTACCTGATTGTCTGTAGTTTGAGCAGATAAAACGACAGCAATTGCAAGTTGTTCGTTTGTCGCATGTTGAAGGGGAGTTTCTGGCTTTCCATAATGATCTTGCAGAAGTGAATAAATTTGATTTATGTTTTTTAAATTGCCGATAAGACGATGATTTTTTCTGTGTCGTTGACTTTGTCAAATAAAATTTTGAGAAAATATGCAGAGATGATCGATGATCAATAAAATTATTTTGATGCGAATTTGTAAAAACGTTCGTACTTAGAGCGCGTCCCAAAACTTGGACGCTCTCTTAAGTACATCAAATGTATGGTATTCAAAATTATAACGGACGATCTTTTAGCTTTGCAAATGTACAACTTTATTTAACAAAAGTTGTCTTGACGAGGGTGTAAATACAAAAGGAGTATTGTATGAAAATGTTTAAGAAGAAAATTATTTTAAGCGTAATTTCAGGTTTAGTTTTAAGCTCCGCTGTTTCGGCGGAAAAATTGCGGATTACAGCGCTTGGCGGGGGATCTGTTCCGTTGGTTTTTATGGATCCAATGCCTCAGTTGACCGTTTTTGTACCAGATTTTGGTACGACTTTTGGGGGCCAGATAACAGCAGATTTTATCCCCATGTTAAAATTTGATGCTGGTTTGTTATATAAAAAAACAAGCTATTCGTCGATCACGGCGAGTTTACCACCGGCAGAATTCAAAACAAGTTATGAGCATCTTTTTATTCCGGTCACAGCTCGTATTGAATTATTGGCTTTTTCTTTCGGGTTGGGCGCTTATTATGCCATGCCATTGAAAGATGAAGTTTCCTACAGGAGTATTTCACCAACTACGGGTTCAACAACTTCTACCTTTGCCAAGAGCAATTTAAACGGATCAAATTATGGTCTTATGGCAACTCTTGGTTTCAGGTATAAATTACCACTTATTCCTCTCGGATTTTTGGCAGACGTATGGTTTTTGCAAGGTTTAAACGAACTTTCCACCCTGTCGAATGTATCACGCAAACAAAGTGATGTACAGTTTTTACTTGGGGTAAGTCTATATCTTTAAGAAGATCATTTTTATCTAGTATGAATTTAGGGTTAGTGGATGATTCACCATTAACCTTAAGTTTTAATGATTAATTTTACATAAATTTCGATATTCGGCAGATGAAGCGGTGTATATCCCGGTTATCAAATACTATAAGGTAAAAAAATAGTATTCAAGATATGGCTAATATTAATAATCATTTTTAAATATCATAATAATGATCATCTGAGAATTTGCATATATATACAAGAGAGGAATAACATGAAAAGTTTGAAAAGTAAAACTATCAAAATAGCTGTTTCAGCTTTATTTTTAAGTATATCTATACAGACGATGGCTTCACCAACATCTCCCGTGATGCGCATCACAGCGCTAGGTGGAGTAAACACGGCGATAATGAGAGTTGAACCGCCGCAAAATTTTATTTTACTGCCGGATTTTAGTCTGGTTTCTGGTGGTCTTATTACTGCAGATTTTCTTGAGTATGTAAAGTTTGATACCGGTTTTATCTACAAACAATCGAGATTTAATGTTTTAAACTCCGGAATAAGCGTTTCAAATATGTTTTATGAACAATTTGTTATACCAGTAACCGCGCGATTTGAATTTAAGTTTCTATCAGCCGGCGCCGGTTTTTTTTATGAAACACGCGTTAAAAATAAATTTACACAAGTGGACTATGGTATAACGACTGGTACAACACTTACAACATTAGATAAGGCTGGCGTTCGAGCAAATAATTTTGGTTTTATGGGAACTCTTGGAGTACGCTATAAGTTGCCTGCACTGCCGATTGGTTTTATGGCAGATATCTGGTATCTTCAAGGTCTTAATGAAATGTGGTTAAACACTTTTGATAAAATATCTTTGAAACAAAAAGATCTTCAACTTTTAATAGGCGTGAGCCTCTACCTTTGATCCAAAAAAAAGCAGTTTAAAAAATTAAATTCTATTAAGTTCCGATTAAATCCAAAGATAAAAAAATTGCGTGTGGCCTTGTGCCATACAAATGTGACACACGGATCAGCTACTTCTTATAAGCAGTAAAATATCTAAATTATTTATCATTTAAAAAATGTCCATGTGTTTCAGCTTTATTACATTATATTTAAAGATATAAAATTTTACATTCATTAGTTCATCATTAAAGGATTTAGATTAATAAATAAAACAAACAAAATTTAGATAAGGAGAAAAATATGTTGAGAATTATAAAAAAAATTCAGACATGGTTGCCCGACTGGACAGCTACATGGATGGGTTTAATTGGAATCATTGTTGCGATGATTGCTTTTTTATCAGTTCCGTTTTTTTTAATTATAAATGTTTTCGGGCTTACTTCTGAATACATGGAAATTTTCTTCATTTTGATTGGTTTTATATCTTTTATTATCGGTTCAGGGCTTTGTTTGTTTGCCTATAGACGCTTTAAAAAAGCTCCAGATAAAATTGTCACTATAAAACCAATTTATTTAAAAGAAGTTGAAGCAAGAGTCAAATTTATAATTATAACTGTTACAATAGGACTTGCCTTTATATTTATTGTATTATCAAGTTCGTCAGTTATAGAATATACCGAGTCAAACCATTTTTGTGCAAACGCCTGTCATGACACCATGCAACCAGAGGCAGTTACACATCTTAATTCATCACATTCGAGGGTGAAGTGTGTTGAGTGTCATATAAGCGCCGGTACATCGTCGTTTTTTCATGCCAAGTTTTCAGGACTATCAAGGGCTTTTAAGGTTGTATTGAACATTCATAAAAAACCAATACATATTTTACGTCCACTTCATCCATCAAGATCGTCATGTGAAAATTGTCATTGGACAAGCAAACTTTCAGGAGACAGACTTTTCACACACATTCGCTATGATGAATCACGTGAAGATAATAAGGCTTTGTATACTGCAATGCTGTTGAAGGTTGGAGGTAAGTCAGGTATTGATCATAAATCAAGAGGAATTCACTGGCATACAGATGATAATTTGAAAATAAAATATAAAACAGCAGCAGATGATTCAGATGTTGTATGGATAGAAGAAACAAATCAAAAAACAGGTGAAAAAATTACATTTGCTACTGAGCAATATTCAACGGAATCAAGTCACAAAAACCTGCTTTTTAAAGATATGAGTTGTACGGATTGCCATAATCGGGTAGCCCATCCTGCAAAATCGCCTGAAAAGGCTCTTGATGAGGCAATTACAAAAGGAGTTGTTTCGAGATCCTTACCGTGGATAAAAAAACAAGGTCTGGATTTTTTAACGGCAGAGCATAAAACAAGCGACTTGCGGAGTGAAGCCAAAACATTCTTATTTGATTATTACAACAAGAAATATCCCGACAAGGTTAACCAATGGTCAGAGTTAATTACCCAGGCTGCCGAGGCAATTTCTGAAGTTTACGAAAGTAATATTTTTTCCGGAATGAAGATAACATGGGATACATATGCAAGTAATGTTGGTCATATGGCGGCTCCTGGTTGTTTTCGTTGCCACAATGATACTCTGGTCGGCATAGGAGAATCAAAGGGAGCTTCAATTCGATCTGATTGTACGCTCTGCCATGTGTTTATAGCAGAAGATGAGAAAAATCCGGAGACGATCATTAAGTATATGGAGTCTAGATGAGGGCGCGTTGATGGGCGAATGGGGTTTTACGTTAATCTATGTGTTTTGAATTTACCCCGTATATTTATTTAAACCTCAAAATTTGTTTGACAGGCTAAATGCTGCAGTAATTTTAAAAAATAAAGAAAATCAATAAACAAATATTTATTGAAAACATAAGGAGAAATTTATGATTAAAAAATTATCAGCATTGGTTTTTATTTCTTTGCTTACTTCAGCTGTATTTGCTGAAGATGGAGATATTTTTAAGAAAAAATGTGGAGTGTGCCATGCGCTAAACAATGTATCTAAAGCAAAGCAAGGACCAGATTTAACGGGTTATGCGGCGAAGAGATCAAATGAGTACTTACAGGCATATATGACAAATCCGGCAGAAGCCAAGAAAAAGTTTCCAGACATTTATAATAAAGAAGTAAAAGGTAAATATCAATTTGCCATGCCTTCTGTTAAACTAACCGATACTGAAAAACAGTCTATATTAAATGTTTTAAAATAAACAGATAAAAATGGATAAAAAAAACGAGGTCAGTCGAAAAGGTTTTTTAAGAACCGTTCTTGCCATAGCAGGTTTAACAATAAGTTATGGAACTCTGGGAGCTGTCGTTTTAAGATTCCTCTGGCCTTCGCGTAAAGATGCTAAACAAAAAATATTTATTGCTTTAATTAAAAACATACCAGAAGATCAAACGATTACATTTTCAACACCATCAGGCGAAAGTTATTTACTGTCAAGCAGGGTGGTGGATGGGCAAAAAGAATTTTTTGCTTTTTCTAATCGCTGTCCTCATCTGGGTTGTAAAGTAAAATGGGAATCAGAGAAATCGAGATTTTTTTGTCCGTGTCATGGCGGTGTTTTTAACCAAAATGGAATAGCTATTGCAGGTCCGCCGTCAAAAGCAAAACAGGTTTTAAAGTCATGTGAACTTTTGGTTCTTGACACAGCTGTATATGCCATAATAGGCAAGTCATAAAGGGAAAATTTAATGAGTGTTAAAAAATGGTTAAATGAAAGAGTACCAATTGATCCTGATTTTTTTAAGGCATTTAGCAGTGAACCTGTTCCAGATCATTTGCGTCATTGGTGGTGGTGTCTTGGCGGGACCCCAATGTATCTTTTTATCGTTCAAATTATAACCGGTCTTTTATTATCCATGTATTATATTCCTTCCGTCGATCATGCCTATGATAGTGTAAAAAATATTAGCGAAAATGTAAATTTTGGCTGGTATATAAGAAGTATTCACAAATGGTCAGCAAACTTTATGATTGCGTCAGTCATTTTGCACATGATACGTGTTTTTATTACAGGTAGTTACAGAAAACCAAGAGAAGTCAACTGGATGATTGGAACTTTTCTTCTGGTTATTACTTTATTGACAGGATTTTCAGGTTATTCATTGATTTTTGAGCAATTGTCATATTGGGGTTTAACGGTTGCCGGAAATCTTTTAAACGCAGTTCCTTTAATAGGAGGAGTTCTTGCAAGTTTTATAAAAGATGGAGATTCAATTTCTCAATTTACGTTAAGTAGAATGTATGTTTTTCATGCCGCACTTTTACCCATGTTACTAGTTTTTTTTCTGACAATTCATGTCGCTTTGATGCATTTATTGGGTATAACAAAATTTTCTTTTGATGAAAAATCAAAAGGAAAAACATTTCCATTTATTCCGGATCACTTGTTTACAGAAATCATCATTGCGATTATATTGATGATACTTTTAAGTTTTATGGCGATTACTTTTCCAGCTGGTCTTGAAGATAAAGCCAATCCTTTGATTACTCCACCACATATTAAACCGGAGTGGTATTTTTATTTTACATTTAGAGTATTAAAAATTACATCTATTTCAGCGGCAGTGTTGATTATGGGAGCTGCCTTTTTTATTATGTTTTTATGGCCGTTTATAGATAACAGACTTCGTAAAAATAAAAAAACCAGCGAAGCCAGCGTATACATTGGCATTGCAGCTGTTTTTTTATTATGCGGATTAACACTATGGGAAGCTATTGCCTTATTTTTAAGTCACTGAGAATTAACAGGAGTACATTATGCCGTCAAAAAAGAAAAAAGATCCTTTTGAAATAAAAACCGTATCATCTAAAAAAAATAAATTTGCAAGTTTTATAAATGAATTTATAGAAATGTTTCGAGGCACTGAAGAACTGTCATTAAATATGAAAAAAGTAATCATTGCCTTTCTTTCTGTTATATTTTTTATTTCGTTGCTCATTGTAGCATGGATTGAAGGAGGCAGAAAGCGTGTTCTTCAATATCCGGATGCAGTTGTAAGCGGTATAAACAAACAATGCGTAAACTGCCATCAGGATACAACACCTGGAATTGTAAAACAATGGAAAGAAAGTAAACACTCCCACAGTGGTATCGGATGCTATGATTGTCATCAGGCTAAAGAAGGAGACAAAGATTTAATGGTTCACTACAATGGACTTAAAATATCAACTATTGTTTCGCCTAATGATTGCTCTTCGTGCCATGAAAAACAATTTAAAGAATTTACTAACAGTCATCATGCCAAGGCAGGAGCTATCATTGGCAGTTTAGATAACGAATTAGCAGAGGTTGTTGAAGGTCATGTAAAGTTTGATGCAAATGGAAATAAAATTAAAAATTCAGCCGTGGCCGTTTCAGGTTGTCTGCAATGCCATGGTTCCGAAGTCAAAGTACTTGCCGATGGTAAACTCGATCCTGATACATGGCCAAATACAGGCATAGGGCGGATTAATCCCGATGGTTCCAAAGGTTCATGTTCTGCATGTCATTTGCGACATAACTTTTCCATTGCACAGGCTAGACAACCGGAAGTTTGCGGTAAATGTCATATGGGCCCGGATCATCCGCATATAGAAATATATATGGAATCAAAGCATGGAATTTCCTTTGTGGCAAATAGAGAAAAATATTATAAAGACATGGAAAATCTTAAGTGGATTCCGGGTGTAGATTTTGAAAGCGGACCCACCTGTGCTACATGTCATATGGGAGCAACACGCGATCTGGAAATTACACATGATGTGGGCAGTCGAATTTCGTGGAATTTAAGACCGCCGATTTCAGAAAAAATTGATGCGGCAGACAAGGCTCAAAAAATACCTTCAAAACGTTGGGAAGACCGCCGCAGCGAAATGCAGGATGTTTGTTCAAGCTGCCATTCTCCAAGCTGGATTGAAAACTGGTATACACAATATGACAGTTTAATTGAAACATACAATGATAAGTTTGCCAGACCTGCAACAGAATTGTATAACTTAATGAGAAGCGAGCACTTAATAACATCAGATGTTACTTTTGATGATCAAATTGAATTTACATATTTTTATCTGTGGCATCACGAGGGCAGAAGAGCCCGTCACGGAGCATCTATGATGGGTCCTGATTATACTCAATGGCATGGAATGTTTGAGGTGGCTGATACATTCTACCAAAAATTTATTCCTCAGTTGCGTGAAGTAATTGCAAAAAACAGGGCAATTGGCGGAGTAAGAGCAGAAGGTGCTGAAAGACTTAATAACAAACTTCAGGAAATTTTAAACAGTCCGATGCATCAATGGTTTATTGGAAAACAAAGTCCTCAAGAAAAAGCTGCGCGACAAAAAGACCGAACTGAATTTAAAAAGAGATATACACAATAATTTAATCGCGGGGTCAGCCTGGAAGTTGTGAAAAATATGGAAAAAAACAGCTGATCAGTCACAATTAGAATTACCGTTGTTGGCTTCTATTGGAAATTTACATTTTTTTATAGTCTCAAGAGAGATTGGAGCTTTTTTATCAATCTCTTTGAATTAAGCAGCAATAACTACGAAGCTTTTTTTCTAAGAGATATTAATCTTGTAAAATTATGTGCAATACCTGCCAATAGCAATTCAGGGCGTACTCTTTGTAAACCCTGAACATTAAATTGTTTCAAGTTAATTTTCCCCTTGGCCCTTGCATTTACAATTTCTGATGAAAATCTTAACGTTTTTATGTTTTTGCTTCCGCATTTTCCAAACGGGTTTTAAGTTTTTCTATTAAGAATTCATGATAAACAGTTTTACGGTTCATATAAACGGATGGCTGTCGTTTTATTATTCTTGCGGAAAACAATTCTTATCATGCCGGCATTTTTCACATATACTAATTTTTCTGGCGCATCTATACTGGATACCTCCCGGTCTTTTCATTTGCGAATTGACGTTAAACACGTTTCCCTCGGGGCATGTTATTTTTTATTCCATGCATCTAATTTGGAATTGTCTTTAAAAATTTTGGTAATCTGCTCGGAATGTATTGTGTCTTCAGATCTTGGGGCGTATAGTGTTCAATTCCCAGGCGGTTTGTATATTTTAAGCTGGTGTAATTTGAATATCCTTCATCGGTCACGATCTATTCAGGTAATTGTTTTATGTTTTCTTTATGCCATGTGGCTTCTTACCCTGCAGACGTGCCTGCTGGGAAGCGCAATTGAATCTACCGTTAAATATATTCTTACGACAAGGTTTAAACAAACAGGTTGTCATTGGCGATCGGATAATGCCGAATCCCTGATATGGCTACGATGTAAATACTTTGAGGGTCGCTCGGCTGAATTCTGGGATAATATGAATTACAGGGCTTTTCTAAAAGGGGAAAATATCTATGACTTAGTTGCGTAATTAACCAAAATGTAGCCGTCCCCCATTTTATTGCCTTTTAAATTAAAAAATTTAGATTGACAGTTTACCAATAAACATGATTTTTATGTTCATATTTACAATGAATGATCTTATACAAATAAATGTAAAGTATTTTGTTTTTATTTTATCTTATTTTGTTGGTTCACTTCCAACAGCTTATCTAATTGGAAAATTACAAAATATTGATATCCGTAAAGTTGGTTCTGGAAATGTCGGAGCAACCAATACTGCGCGTGTGCTAGGAAAAAAGTGGGCTATTGTTGTTCTTGCTATCGATATTTTAAAAGGATCACTGGCAATTGGCATAGCAAGATTTCTGATCAACGATGTAGATCCGTATGGTATTGAAATATTAATGGCCGGTTTGTTTTCAGTAGCAGGACATATTTTCCCGGTATGGTTAAGTTTTAAGGGAGGTAAAGGTGTTGCGACAGTTTGTGGAGTTGTCATCGCATTATCACCTTTTCAAGCCTTAATTGCGTTTCTTGTTTTTGTTACTACTGTATATTTAACAAAATTTGTATCGCTGTCTTCATTAATGGGGGCAATGAGCTTACCTCTCTCTTTCTTTTTCTTTTTTAACTATGAAAATAATTTTTTATTACTGTATTTTTTCATAGCTCTTGCATTCATTATTTCCATTATGCATTTAAAAAATATCAAACGTTTGTTGAGTGGAACTGAGTCAAAAATATCAAGTTTTGCAAGGTAATTTGCAATTTTCTCTAAATATTTTTTTTAAGAATTTCCAAATATTTTCAAAAAAAACATTAAAAAACTTGCCGATTATATTATAATTTATTAATATTAAGATTAATAAAGCAGAACTTAAATGATCTGCTAATTAAGTTGATCAGTCAGTGCAACACTGACTACTCTCCTTCCTCCTTTCTCAACACACTGCAAAGCCCGGAATCAAACCCGGGCTTTTTTTTGCACTAATCTAACGTAATAACTGACAAATTTAAAAATTAAAGAACGAGTAATGACTCCATAATTTCGAGTCTCTTATACTATTTAAATTAACTCTTCGACAAATATCTTCTCAACTACCGCAGATCCTTCAGCCGGAATCATACCGGTTGCCTGGGCGAGTTCTTTTTTTCCCCCTCCGCCGCCTTTAAGTTCAGGATGGGTTGCCATGAGTTGTTTAATATTTTTTGAAGCGTCAAATCCGGTTTTTTCGGCATAGGCATAGGTGGTGGCCAAAAGAAGGTTCCACTTGCCGACAGGTTCGCCGAAACTAAAAAGAATAATGATAGAGTCGGGGCTTTTGCTGCGAAGGTAGTCGACCATGATTTTCATCTGAGGTATACCACCTTCTACGGTTCCCGATATCACATTGTTGCCATTTTTTACGATTTTTGTATTTACCAAGTTATCCAGCAACTCTTCATCTATGTCAGAAGTTACTGCCGACTTTTTTAAAGCTTTTTTATTGTTTACAATCAACTCGCTGATTTGTTTTTCCAGTTTTTTAATAACATGCCAATGCAGTATAGAAAATTTTTCAGCTTCTGGCTTTTTCATCACACTTTGAAGTTCGATATGTATTTTTTGAAATGAATCTTTATAGGCATCAGCAATGTTATGACCCTCTACATGCAATTGCTGAGACAGATTATTTTCAAGATCAACGATTTTCTGACAGGCTTTGTCAAAAGTTACCGCCTCAATACGGCGGTTACCTGCGCCGGGGCTTGATTCTTTGGCAATTAAAAATAACTTGATGTCGTTTGTATTTTTAACGTGTGTACCACCGCAAAATTCAATAGAATAATCTGAAGAAGTATCACCCATTTTCACGACGCGTACAACATCGCCGTATTTTTCGCCAAAGTTCATCACAGCGCCGGTTTTTTCAGCCTCGTCTTTAACAAGTTCCTGTGTATTTACGCCAAGTTTTCGGCCAATCGCGGAGTTTACCTCGATTTCGATGGCTTCTACTTCGCTTTCGTCAAGTCGATTTGGGTGGCTAAAGTCAAAACGCAAATAATCAGGATCTACCAATGAACCGCTTTGTTTAATATGTGCGCCGAATTTCTTACGAAGAGCTGCGTTTAACAAATGTGTAACGCTATGGTTTTTTCGTAAATTCTCGCGACGGTCGGTATCTATTTTTATTTCAACTTTTGCCCCTGCTGCAATTTCACCTTCGAGAGCTTCGCAAACATGTAAAATGGAATTGCCCTGTTTCTGGGTATCGATAATTTTACAGTTAAAATGTTCGCCGTGAGCAAAACCATAATCGCCCATTTGACCACCGCTTTCAGGGTAACAGGGCGTTTGATCAGTAACAAGATAAAAAACCCTGCCGCTGACTTCATAATCATGTACATTTTTTTTGGTCTCAGATTTTCCTGATTCATCTGTCAATAAAAGTTCAGTCACTTGAGCGTGAGCAGATTCACAATCATAACCAATAAATTTTGTTTGTGTCGAGATCTCTTTTAACACACTCGCGTCGCCCTTCCAGGCTGATTTACCACGGTTGCGCTGTTTTTCCATTTCGGCGCCAAAACCGGCAAGATCAATTTGAAAACCTTCACTCTCGGCAATTTCCTGGGTCATCTCGGGAGGAAATCCAAACGTATCGTATAACGTAAATATTTCTTTTCCGGTAATTACTTTTTCAGAATTTCGAAACTCTTTTGTATGGTGCATGATGTTATAAATTTTTTGATAACCGACCTCGAGCGTTTGCAAAAAACGACGCTCTTCACCTTGAATATAGTCAGCAACCAATTGAGCCGAGAGTTTTAGTCCGGGGTAAAAATATCCATAGATTTCAACAACCGTTGGCACAAGTTTATACAAAAGAGGTTCCTTTTGACCTATTTTTCTTCCAAACAAAAGAGCGCGTCGTAAAAGTCGACGTAATACATAACCGCGCGATTCATTTGAAGGGAAAATTCCATCAGACATGGTAAAGGTTAAAGCACGAACATGATCGACTAAAACACGAATCGAATCAATACTATCGCCTTCGTATTTGACGCCATAAACCTCTTCAACAACTTCTCTTAAGCGTTTAAGTTCGTCAGTATCAAATACCGAATCAACGCCCTGCACCAGAGTTGCCAAACGCTCTAAGCCTGCCCCCGTATCAATACCGGTACTTTTTAATGGCGCATATTCGCCGTTTTCCTTTAAATCAAACTGATTAAAGACCAGGTTCCAGAACTCCATGAAGCGCTCGCCTTCATCTCCGGGCTTGGGATCATCGCTTTCGCAGCTATACGTTTCACCACGGTCAAGGTACAATTCGCTGCAAGGACCACAGGCTCCTGTTGAACCTGCAGGACCCCAAAAATTGTCTTTTTTACCTAAACGAACAATCTTGTTGGCGGGCATTCCTATATGTTTATGCCAGATATCAAAAGCCTCATCATCGTCGAGATAAATCGTAACCCAGATTTTTTCTTTATCAAAAGGCAGATAATTCGTAACGTATTCCCAGGCAAATTCAATGGCTTCTTTTTTAAAATAATCGCCAAAGCTGAAATTACCCAACATTTCAAACATGGACATATGCCGCAGTGTACGACCAACATTTGACAAATCGGTAGTTCGAAAACATTTCTGAACAGAAGCAATGCGCGGCGAAGGCGGTTTAACGATACCTGAAAAATAATCTTTAAACGGAACCATTCCGGCGGTGGTAAATAATAATGTTGGGTCGTCTGCGGGCATTAAGCTTGCACTTTTCTCGATCAAATGCTTCTTGCTCTCAAAATACTCTAAAAACGACGCCCGGATTTCTTTTATAGTAAATGCTTTTTTTGACACAATTCGTTAAAACCGATTCCTGATTCAATCTGACAATCGTTTTTAGGACGGAGTAAGCCTGCCAAAAGACCACGATGGTCTACAGGCAGGATAACGCATGGATGCGGGGCAAGCCTGCCAAAAGACCACGACGGTCTACAGGCAGGATAACGCATGGATGCGGGGCAAGCCTGCCCCGCGCTGCAAAGGCTACCTTTCGACTTCGCTTGAGATCAGCCTTTTCCGCTGCCCCTGACGAATTATCGAAATTCACACCGAAATAACGTGTACTTTTTTGTTTATTCAATATCGCATCCATAATTGAAAATTATAGTTTATTACTAATATACTATTCGACAATCATTATTTTTTTGTATATGATATATGTTATGAAAGATATCTCTATACTTGTTGTGGAAGATGAAAAAGACATTCGTGAAATCATGGTTTCGATTCTTTCAAGAAAATTTTCGCCAATATTTCAGGCTGAAGACGGAATCAAAGGGTATGAGGCATATAAAATATTAAAACCTGACATTATAATTTCTGATATTCATATGCCCATATTAGATGGTCTTGGTATGGTTGAAAAAATTAGATTGGAAGATATTGATATTCCAATTCTTCTGGCTTCTGCCTTTAATGATCAAGAAAATCTCATGAAGGCAATCAACCTGGGCGTTGACAGGTTTATTACAAAACCCCTGAATATCCCATTACTTCACAGAGAAATGGATAAAATTGCCGCATTTATAGGCGATCGTAAAGCAAAAAAAGATTATGAAGAAAAAATGACGCTTTTAACTCAAGCGATATTACACTCTAAAGATGCCATCGCCATGTTTGACCAAGTCGGTAATTTATTATTTTTTAACTATGCCTTCTGCAATTTGTTCTCTTGTAACGACGCTGAAATGTTAAAAGCAAACGCCGAAACTATATTTTACAGCAATCCGGATATTTTAAAACACATTAAAAATACCGCAGACGAAGAGGTTATTCTACAAACAATGATACCTTTACCGGATAATTTAAATGCAATTTTTCAACTAACCTTAAATCAAATTTTCAATACAACTGGTGAGTTAAATGGTACACTTCTTTCTTTTCATGATATCTCTTCTGATTTAAAAAATAAACATAATCTTGAGATTGAAAAAGAAAAGGCAATTCAAAGTAATAAGTTTAAAAGCGACTTTTTATCGACCATGAGTCATGATATACGAACGCCAATGAATCTCATCATCGGCCTGACTGATCTTTTAATTGATGAAAAACCAAATGAATCTCAATTAAAACACTTGCAGTTAATTCGAAAATCCGGCGAAAACCTGGTTCATCTTGTAAATGATATTTTAGATGTATCTAAAATTGAAGCCGGAAAGCTTGAAATTGAAAAAATCACATTTGATTTAAAAGTTGCCTTAAATTATTTAATCAATTTATTTTCTGAACAGGCAAAAAAGAAAAACATAAATTTTACTATCGATTTTAATAATATTGAAAATTTTCAATATATAGGCGATCCATATCGTTTACAGCAAATTCTCATCAATCTCATCGGTAACGCCTTTAAATTCACAGAAGAAGGGCATATCACGCTGTCAGTCAGCGAAAAAGAGAAAAAGGATTCTCATGCGATCCTTGAATTTACAGTATCCGATTCCGGCAAGGGAATCAGCGCGGAATATTTACCTAAAATTTTTTCTGAATACCAGCAGGAATCTGCAGAGATCACCCGTAAATATGGCGGAACAGGACTTGGTACTTCGATTGCTAAAAATCTTACACATTTAATGGGTGGACAAATTTCAGTGGTCAGCCCTGCAAAAAAAATTCCATGTACAATAAAAAACCCGGGTTCTGAATTTACATTTACCATAAAGGTTGACATTCCTGAAAAACCAGACCAAACATCAGGAGCCGAAATTTCAGATAATGACGATCAAATCATTAAAGTTATAAGAAATGCCCGTTTCAATGTTTTAATAGCAGAAGATAATTCGGTAAACCAATTGCTTTTAAAAAATATTTTAAATTATTTTGAAGTAACTGCAGATATAGCCAGCAATGGTCAGGAGACTGTCAAAATGGCCATGTCTAAAACCTACCATGCTATATTTATGGACATTGAAATGCCCGGAATGACGGGCATAGATGCAGCAATACAACTAAGAAAAAATAAACTTAAAACCCCCATCATTGCGTGTACTGCCCATAATTTTAAGGAAGAACTGGAAAAATACATTCAAATCGGCATGGACGACTACATTGTAAAACCTGTAAATAAAAAGCATGTAATGAAAATACTCGAAAATATTTTTATTAAATCACATTGAGAACGATTATAAATCTGGCGCCATTTTCTATATTTTCAGCAAATAACCAACCGCTATGACTTTCTTCAATGATTTTTTTTGCCATATAAAGTCCAATTCCAGTTCCCTTATCGGCTCCCTTGGTTGAAAAATATGGCTCAAATAAAAACGGCATAGCCTCATTCCAGATTCCACCGCCATTATCATCTATGGTTATATGTAATATTTTTTTATCTTGTAACGTTATTTCAATTTTTCCGATATAATCAGGATTACCTTGTTTTATGCGATATTCCTCGATGGCATCAATTGAATTGTTGAGAATATTCAAAATAACCTGCTTAAACTCATTTGGATAACCTTTAATTAATAAATCAGCTTTATCTTCATGACCAATTAATACAATTTCAATTGAGTTATTTTTTAACCTGGCATCTGCTATTTTAAGTGAATCTTTTATGGTTTGAATAACATTAAATTCTACGCTTGTTTTTGATGGTTTTGAAAAATCTCGAAAATCATCAATTGTCTGTGACATATGTTCAATGTACTCCATGGTCTGCGTAACTCTTGACTTAAAATAAGAATCATCAAGGTCGCCAGTTGCATATGCTTCCTGCAAATCCTGAACGATCAAAGCAATGGCATTGAGAGGCTGTCTCCATTGATGGGCAATAGCTCCAATCATTTCGCCCATGGCAATTAAACGCGCTTGTTGTGAAAAATATTTTTCTTTAAGTAATGCTTTTTTAATTTCTTCTTCAATACGGTTTTCGAGATTCTTGTTTGCTTCCGCCAAATTATTTTCTGCAGATATTCTTTTAATATTTTCTTCTTTCAGTTTAGTATTATTAATTCGTTCCATTTGCAGGGCATTATTTCTGCTGATTTCATAAAGCCAGGTGATGATCACAGTTATTAAAACCAAAATAGTACTGAATATTAAAATGGACTTGTTCTGATCCATCGGATGATTATGTCTTGGAAATTCAAAACCATTTGCCTCTAACCAGTATAAAAAAACAGAAAATATTACCGAGACCAAAACCAGTAAACCGCCAGTTGCAGGACCAAGTAAAAATACTGCAATAATGGCGATTACAAAGTTCCAAAGAAGACCGGTATGCAATTTACCTGCATTGTGATACATTAAAATATAATTTACAGCGATAAAATAAATCAATAACAACAAAAAGTTTCGATTTAAAAAAGTATTTTTTTTTATATTTCGTAAAGAAAGCACTGTTAAAGCAATACTGAATACAAGTAAAAACGTAAAAAGATTAAATCCTTTATAATAAAAATAAAAACGAATTGAAAAAATAAATGAGGTAAAAAGTACTAGATAACCGATAAAAACAGCCGTTCTCATTTTTAGCCGTTGATCAAAATTAATTTGTTCCTCTGGCATTCGAGGAATGAAAATATCAAGTGTTCCCAATAAAGGATTCACAAGTTTTAACAAACGATGATTAATTTTCGTCGAACTCATGTTATATGTTTTTGTACAAAATTATTTAATGAATAATAATCCTGGGTTTTTTAGATGGGTCAAGCCAGACAAGCAAGCGAATCAGGTCTTTTTGTGATACTGCTACACATCCATCTGTCGGCGACTTTTCATTTCGCCAAACATGTAAAAATATAGCCGAACCGGCTCCCGGCACAACAGGATTTGTATTGTAATCAACCACAAGCCCATATTCATAAAGGTTGTCATTCCGCCTCATCCTTTCAAAAGATCGCGCATTAGTAGGTAAATTGACCCAATGATTATAATCTGATGAGTCAACATCATCAATCCAGACATTTTTTTCAGTAGCCTGGCGATATGGCATATTGCCCACTCCCCTGTCGGCATATCCAAACGCATGCCCAAGAAGAAATATTCCAGAAGGCGTTTTTCCATCACCTTCTTTTTTTAAACCAGTCGGAGCTATTCCCGATCTACCAACGACCGCAGCGGTTTTTACCGGTCCTGGCGACCATGAATTACCATGTTTTTCAAAAGTTTGCAGTTCAGCAGTTAAACCGTTTTTTACTGTAACTTCAATGATTTGTTGTGAATCACTTGTTTGGAAATGTTTAAAATCCCGTGAATAACAAAAATTTAAAAGAATTATTCCAAAAACCCAAAAAATTGATTTTTTCATTTTCTTTTAATAAAAAGGATAACCTTTTTTGTTTATTATCATGTCAGCCAATCAACGAATAATCATTACCTCGTGAAACAAGAATTCGATCAAGCGTAATGTCTTCTTGAAGTAACCTGTCAATGATAGACTCCGCCATTTCATGCGCCGTTTTAAAATTTCCGTTTTTACCAACTACAGTTGTGTGCGGCGCCAGAACTTTTCTTTCTTCTTGAATTTCGTAATGCTTAAGATTGTATTCTTTTTCAAGAATCTCATAAACCTTATGATGATGACTTTCTTCACTGTGGGTGACGTTAAAAACAACCGCGTAGTTCATGATATCAACAATACAATAAATGATGTTGAGTCAAGTAATATTGTCATTATAAAACAGCAAAAAGGGGGCTTTGAAAATTAATTGCTGTGATTTTATCCTTGCCCCCCTGCCACGAACATCGCGTTAAGAACCGCGCTGTTCTTTGGCACCCCCTTGTGTTTATAAATCCTCAATATAAAATAAGTCACCGCCAACGTTAGAACATTCCTGATTTAATCCGTTTTTTCCCATGAACTGTAAAAAACTGTGCCGGTATGGAAAAAAATGTACATGAGGATCAAATGTATATTTATATGGACGCTGCATAGGTATAATGATGATCAATCTTTTTTTTGTAACTCTTCTAAGTTCTCGTACAGCCTGATGAATATCTCGGACATGCTCAAGGGTATGGGCACAAATGACAGTATCAAATTGTTTATTTTTAAAAGGCAGCCTGGTAATATCTGCATCATAAAACTTAATTTGAGGATATTTCTTTTTAACAGAACTGTCTATAACAAAGTCAGCGCCGGTAACAGTATAATCTTTTGATAATTTATCACATAAATAAGCTCGGCCGCAGGCAATGTCAAGAACGGTTTTTCCAGCAATACTAGTTTCAAGTTTTTTTAAACACTTTGTATTGATGTCGGTATCTCGCTGCATTATGCCAACATCATGAAGTTCTTTGTATAAATTTACAATTTCGTCATCGCCAGTTTCATTAAATTTATCTTTAAAATTTAAAATTAAATTTGCTTTATTACCAAAAAGAATTTTCATCGGTAAATACATAAACCATTTTCGATCTCTGATAAATGGCGGAACACATTCATCAAAAAAGAAATGAATCAATAGCGTGATGTCTCTTGGTATTTTCATATTAAATTTCTTTTTTCCATGTTATTTGAAAGTTCATTCGGTAATTCCATAAAGTAGATAAGACAGCTCCAATTATACTGGCTGTATAAATGTTTATTTTAAATTGATTTATTAAAATTACGGTCGAAGAATAATTGATGACAACTCCTGCGAGACTGATCAAATGATATGAAAACAAACCCGTGATGATATAAATACTTTTATGCCGGTAATCTCTAAAAGTCCAGAAGTTATTTAAAAAATAATTACTGAGAATGGCAGCCTCAATTCCAAGGGCTATCGAATAGTATTTTGAAATTTCAAGTAAATTTAAACCAATCCAGATAAAAAGCTGATATAAAAGTAAACCGGTTAAACCAATGATGGAATATTTTAAAAATCTCAATGGCAGATATTTTCCAAAACTTAAATCATAGAGGGCTTCCATATAATCTATAATTACGTTTGTATTTAACTTGCTTTTCCCATGAAGTCGTTTATTAAACGTAAAACCAATTTCATGAACTTTTGAATCCGGATTATGAGCCAATAATTCAAGTAATAATTTAAATCCGCGCGGATTTATTTTATCAATACTGTTTTCAAAAATTTCTTTTCTAATTCCAAAAAAACCGCTCATGGGGTCAGAAACATTATTTTTTATTATTAAAAGCGCCATTTTAGTAGCAACCCATGAAATGACTCTTCGCAATGCATTCCATTCGCCAATGCCGCCGCCGGCTGTTTTTCTTGAGCCGAGAACAATTTCATATCCTTCTTCAAAGGCTTTAATAAATTCCACCAGAATTTTTTCATCATGTTGAAGATCAGCATCCATGACCACCATCCATTTGCTATTGGAAGATCCAAAACCTTCTAAAATAGCGGAAGATAACCCCTTCATGTTTAATCTGCGTATCACTTGGATATTAGAAAGCTTTTTAGAATAATGCTGGGCTATTTCCCATGTTCCGTCGGGTGAATTATCATCGACAACAATGATTTGGTAGGATTCATTTTTTAATACTTTTCTAATTTTATCTAATATAAGAATTATATTTTCTTTCTCGTTAAAGGTCGGTAAAATTACAGATAAATCATATTTTTCAGCAGATTTGTTTTTCATTTAATATAGCTTTTTATAATTGATGTAAGCAAACTATAAAAAACCCTTTACTTATTTTATTTTAATTCTACTGTGATGATTTTTAATCAATTTGAATTGTCAATCATAGAATTATATACGGCGCCCTTCGGGCGCCGTATATAATTCTATGATCTAAAAACTATTTACGACTTTTTGTAATTTCGAGCTGACTTCTTTTCCGATTTCTTCAAGAGCTTTATTATTTACTATTTGCATAGAATACAAAGGATTAATGCAGGCTACTTCAATTTTTCCATTTTCTTTTTCATGAACAATAACATTACAAGGCAGCATTACCCCGATTTTTTCTTCAGCCTGCAATGCCTTATATGCAAACGGGGGATTACATGCGCCAAGAATACGATATTTTTTAAAATCTACGTTTAGTTTTTGTTTTAACGTATCTTTAACATCTATTTCAGTTAAAACGCCAAACCCTTCTTTTTTTAATTCAACTTTTACTTTTTCAATTGCTTCTTCAAACGATAAGCTCGTTTCTTTTGAATGATTATATTCCATTTTGTTCTCCTATGGTATATTAGTATAGTCTAATATTCATTATTCTACCAAAAAAATGATCATCTGTTATTATTTCTTTTTTACTTTTTGAACAACCAACAGGTTCATGTATTTTTCAAGAAGAGGGAATCCAAAATATAAAAGTAAATACAAAAATATAAATGATAACGACATAAGGAAAAAATATTTTATTGTCCATTCAAGAGCCACTTTGATATGATGAATAAAATGAACATTACTTGAAGATTTGTTTTCATACATCGTCAATAAAATGGTACAAAACTCATTTTCAGAGTCGTATTCACCCAGATTTATTCCCAGTGTTTGAATTTCTTTCTCAATTTCTAAAATTCGATTTTCCAGATTAATAAACTCATCTATTTTTCCGCCTTTGTTCTTTAGATTGGTCAAAGAATTTCTAATTTTTAATAACGATTCTTTTTTGGCCTGTAAATCCTTGTATTCGTTTGTTTTATCATTTTTATTAATCGTTAACAATAATGTTGTACCAATTTTTTTAAATTCATCGATCTGTTCATCAAATTTTTCTGGAGGAACGCCTGCTGCAATTTTAATCACTCGATTATGTCTGTTTTTTAATCCGGAACTGTTTTCATATTGAATAACAGATCCGCTGGTATTGATAATGTCTCTTACTTTTTTTTCGTCTGTCTCTATGTCTTTAGACTGGGTATCAATATTGGCTACTTTTTCATATTTTTGATCTATGCTTTTAGAGGATGATTCATTTTCTTTATATTTAATTTTTTTTGAAGCAATGTTCTTTTTTTGGTACATGGAACCTGATTCATCTAATAATTCAAATTTTCTTATACTATTTTCATTTATTTTGTCTGTTGCAACATAACTATAAATAAGTCGAAAAATAAACATTAAAACAAATACAACAAGCCCAATAAGTAATCCTTTTGATATGTTTTTATTCATATTAACCCTTTAAAATTTATTTATCTCTCCTGAATTTATAGAAAACCATCTCATCATTGTTTTCTATAAAACCATATTTTTGGTATAGAGATTTACCGTCTTTACTGGCATGGAGACTTAGTTTACCGACCTTTCTTTCTAGTCCTTCTTCTATTATTTTCTCAAAAAGAATGGATGCGATCCCCTTTCTTCGGTAAGGTTTTTTCGTATACATGTTCATAATGTAGCCAATTTTTCCCGTAATATTGCTATGAGAGGGGGGAACTTCATAAAATGAAATTCCGCTCGTTGCGATCACTTCGTTTTCAAAAACACAAAGCCAGGCAATAAAACTTTCATCCGTGATATGATTATTTAAATATTTTTCAATATTATAATACATGTCATTTTTATTTTCTAAATCCGCTCCTTTTACTTCTTTAAGAAACTCGATTCGCAATTCGGTCAATATCGAAATATCGTCAATGGTAGCTTTACGATATGTAAACATATAATTTAATCGATAAATTTTATAAATTCACCGTATATCCATCCTTTTATCCGCATGCAATCAGCTAATCCCAGTTTATTTATTTGAACATAATACCAGTAATTTTCCCATGACTGAATGTTTATTTTATTTTTCGTACGGGCAAATACATATATTTCAGAATATTTTATATCATCAGGAGAGATGATTCCTTTTGATGTTAAGTTCCAACTGCAATTTAAGGGTTTTGAAGAAACGTCTGGTTTTGATCTTACATAAACACTGGTTGTTACATCAGCTTTTCGTTTACCAGTTGTTATTGAGTTTGTTTCATTAATAACTCTATCCGTATTTTTAAAAACCAGATTTTTATGATCCCAAAACGATGAATGAGTGCATTGAAGAATATCTTTAAATTCAACGGCACTTTGCGGGCTTTCAATTCTACACGTTTCTATACTTATCAAATTTTTTATATATTTTATATCTTCAGGTAAATTACGACCCTGATGACCGCCTGTCTGAAAATGTTCAGGTTGCAGCTTGATACTATTTTTAATTATCTCATATTTGCCGGTGATCTCTCCATAGGGAATACCTTCTCCTGAATATTTAAAAATAAAACCATCATCGTTAAATTTTATATCTCCTGATTCTGATCGATCCGTTTCAAGGTTCCAATCGCCGGTTTTTAACCTTTCCTTTAAATTTTCAATATAAACTGAATATGTGCCATCACTTAACAAAAGTAATATAATGAAAATATAGATTATTTTAAAATTTAATTTCATTAACCTAATATTCCTATGCAATGTAGCGATCTAAAAATTGCAAAAACAACTTGAGAGCTTTTGATCTGTGACTGACAACTTGTTTTTCTTCCGGGAGTAGTTCCCCAAAAGTTTTATTCATTGGCTGGTATAAAAAAACAGGATCATAACCAAAGCCGTTTTTCCCGCGCGGTTCGTTAATAATGAGACCTTCAACTTTTCCGTTAAAAAATATTTCATTGCCCGTTTTATCAATAAAACAAATGCACGATATAAACCGCGCGGTTTTTAAATGTGATGGTTGGTTTTTCAATTCATTTAGTAATTTTGCAATCCTTAATTCATCGGTTTTTTCATATCTGCTTGAAAAAACACCCGGATCGCCGTTTAAAAGATCGACCTCTAAACCGGAATCGTCTGCAATTACCGGAGCATTTACAATACTAAAAAGAGCTCTGGCCTTTATTCGTGCATTTTCCAGAAATGATTCTCCGTCTTCAACAGGATTGTATCTTTTTTTTTGCTCGTCTGTAAGATGGTTAATGGTCAACGGTATAATTTCAGTAGCTACTTTACATTCTTCTTTAATGTATTGTTTTATCTCGCGAACCTTTCCTTCGTTTTCGCTGGAAATATAAAAACGATATGAATTTATTGTTGTTTTCATTGTTTGAAAGATGAAAAATTTGATATAGATTGAATAGAAAAATTTATTTTTAATAAATATACGTTGGGGGTAAGCAGGTACCGTGTACCTGCATCAGGGGGTAGACTTACCCCCTTTTAAAATGTTTACTATCGAATAATATTATTTTTAATGATCAATTGATCTTTTAATTTGTCAAGACTGATCGTTGATTTAATAAACTCGGGATTATTTTCAATTGTATTATTTTGAATTAAAATATTATCGACATCGCCTTTAATTTCAATAGCCGAAATAGTATTGTGATGAAGATATGAACTCTGAATGGTTATACTGCCAGAATCTCTAATCTGTACACCAACTATTCCCGACCCGTTAAACTCAATATGATCCATGAATATATCATGAGAGTATAATATATCCATTACGCCGCTTGTACAATGTTTAGAATAATAGGGCATAACATGTTTGGCGTGAAATCCTTTAAAAGTTAAATTATCCGAATTATAAATATAAAATATAATCGCATTTTCGTTTAAAATTATATAAACATCTTTTTCCGCATAAAACTCCAGAAAACTTTTTCGTTGAATACCAATGGGTTTTTTCAATTGATATGTTCCTGAGGCAAATATTAGCTTATCTCCTTTTTTCATTTTTTGAATGGTCTCATTAATACTAGAGGATTGTTCAGGCGTTATATGAAATTCATGAGCCATGAGATGACCTGAAAAATAATAATATAGCATGATGAATAAAGAAAAAACTTTTTTCATGGGTTATGGATTACCTTTATATTTTTTTCTTTTAACATTTTTATAATTTCCGGATTTTTTATATTCTCATATGGAAAAATATATCCTCTAGCGCTTCTTTCATTCACGCTGGCGCCGTATTGAAGCAAAGTTTTTACCAATATTTCATTCTCATTAAAAATAGCCCGTTCAAGAGCCGTTGAAAGTCCTGAATCACCAATCCCTTGAGCGCAATCCGGAGAATAACCTGTTTCAAGTAAAAAATTTAACTGTACCTTATTCTCCTGCTCAACGGCCTGATAAACCCGACAATCATTTACATAAAAAGGTACGGGCGGCTTTGTAATGTTTACATCCAAGATAAACTTTTGATTTTCTACAAAACTTTTTATTTCAGGCGAGAACGCCATGTTGTGTTTTTCTAAAACAGTCGCTTTTAAACTTTTTTCTTTTTCAATTTCATCTGCAATGAAGATGGAATTTTTGTCATTTGTTTTCTCTGATAAATACCTAGCAATAGAAGTAAAATGATTCAGAGTGGATAAAAACATCGCGCTTTGTCCATAAACATCTTTTATGTCTACATTGGCCCCATTTTCAACCAGCATTTTTACTACGGAAAAATAACCTTTATAGGCGGCATACATAAGAAGTGTTTTACCTTCTTTGTTGACAGCATTAACATCCATAACGTTGGCTTTTATATTTTTATAAAAAATCTGCTGAAAAATCAGGTAGTCAATTCTGTTCAATGGTTGAAAATCATTAGAAAAATTTTGTTTTTCCGCAAGCAAAGTATGCAACAAAGTATTACCCATATCATCTTTAAAGTCAAGACTGCTAATTTTGTTGACATATAGCTTTTTTTGAAAATATTCAATCAAAAGCTGATCAGTCTGGCGATTAAAAAACTTATTTTTATTTTCTATTAAAATATTCAGTTTTTCAGGATACTCCGTTGTAATAAAATTCTTCTTTGAAAAAAGATCCAGACCATTTGCCGAAAATAAATATTTATCATTTCTTTTTATTAATGTATTCATAAAAGTTGTACTGCATGATCGCAATACATTTCTTTGAAATTCATTTTTTACATCAGGCCAGTTTATGGTATAATTTTTTTCATAGTAATCGATTAAAACTTTTTCTCGATTTATTTTACAAAGTAAATTCACATATGGATAAACATGATAAAAATCTTCAAAATACTCATTTTGTTCGGCATAAAGTTTAAAATATACCATTTGCAGTTCATTTTTTAAACTATGTAAAATATGATTTATAAAATCATGATTTATATGTTTGGTTAATGTGTTAAAATCTTTTTTAATCTCATCCGTAATTTTATAATGAGTAATTTCCATTTTTTTATTAAATTCATTGATCATTTGAATTTGTTTTTGATGGGCGGAAAGACCTCCATATTTTTGAATTATCGCGACGACTTTTTCAATGTGTTGCGATCGATGGTTTGAAGAACTACCTTGAGCCGGATTAACTTCTTCTTGTTGCAAACCCAGTTGATCGAGAAAAGTTAATCCATTTTCATCAACCATGTTGATGTTATCCATGGCTTGAACAAACTTTTCAAATAAAGCAAGATTTTCAAGATAACGTTCATCGGTATATACCCGAAATATTTTCCATAAAATTTCTTTGGATGTTTTTAACTTTTTTAAAAAATCTGGCTCTGATTGAACAACATATGTTAATGTTTCTTCGCTAAACCCATTATGACAATTTAACAAATAATATAAAATATCCCGATCATGATTATCTTTAATATACAGAGACGCATTATACTTTAATAAAATTTTTATAGAATCCAGGTTGTTGGAACAAACGGCCTCCATTAAAGCCGTTTGACCTTTGTTGGTCTTTGCGTTGGGATCAACATGATTTTTTAAAAAAAACTCCATCAATTCGGGTTGATATTTTGATGTCGCCATAATGATATTATAACCATTTAAGGCAGGTTTTATCTGAGCGCCTTTTTCAAGTAGAAAATGCACTATATCATCATACCCCCTGTCGGCGGCAACAAGAAGCGCAGTATAGCCTTTATTATTTGCCAGATTAATATCGGCTCCATGATCATAAAGAAACTTAACCATTTCAAGATGGCAAACAAAGGCGGCTGACAATAAAGCGGTTTCTCCGCTTTGATCTTGAGCATTTATATCTGCGCCATGTTCCAATAAAATACGAGTGTTTTTAATGTCTCCGTTAATAGCTGTTTTCATCAAAGGTGTTTCACCTTTAAAAGAAACACTTTGATCTCGCGAATTGACATCTACCCCGTCTTTGAGAATTTTTATGATTCCCTCTGTAAAACCATTTACGCTGTAATGCAGAAGTTTTTCAGAAAAATCAAACTCTACAGCACAGGATGGATAAAAATTAAAAAATAGAACTATCAAAGTAATTTGACGAATCATTTGTTTTATAAATTTTTTTCTAAAAAATGTCATATTTATTTTAAACTGTAATTTTATATTTCATAATGCGTTTGTAAGGTTTTAATTATTTTACCAATTCAAATTTTTTGCCATTAAATTGATAAATGATTGTTTTTTTTGTTTTTTTATTTTGAATAATTTGATATCCATTCAATACAAGCTGGTTTAACTTTGCATCAATTTTATATTTTAAATTTATCTCATAATAATTGGCTGAGTTTTTAAGGTAATCGGGACGATCAAAAATTTTATAGTTAAAACACTGATCCATTTTTTGATTAAAATAAAAAATAATGAGCCGGTTAAGACCATAAGCTCCTCCTAAAGATGATTCATTTAATTCAAAATACAATTCATCTATCTTATTTTTATCAAAATCAAAAAAATTAAACTGAAGTTCTTCATTTGGCGTCTTAAAGTACCAGGAATCAAGTATTTTGCCAGATTTATTACAATATATTAAAAAGTAATGTGTTTTTTGTGTACCCAATGAGGCTAATCGATTTAATTCTTCTTCTGTAATATTTTCTGGCAATACCGATCTGCTGAATATTTTTACGATATAAAGTGTTCCATCGCCGATTTTGTAACTTTTGTCAAACGTATATTCATTATATTCTATGTTGGCCAATATATATTTAAAATCTTTTTGACGTTTGTTTCTCAACTGTAGATTTTTTTCAGCGTCGATATCTTTTTTAACGCTATTCTCATACGCCAAATCGGAAAAAGTTTTAAATTGGGTTTTTAAAATTTCATGGATAACTTCATCATTATTATTTTCAACCGAAAACAGCATGGAATTACACATTAAATTACACTGAAACAAAATTAATAATAATTTATTAAACTTTATAAACATAATTATGGTTATTAACTTTTATAAATATTTTTCATTTTTTTAATTCATATGTCAATCAGTATTTTTTTGACAATATTTTATACATTATTTATTATGCAAAAATAATGTAATTGCTCTCTCAAAAATTTTTTGATTAAAACACATTTCATAAATTTGACCTGTATTATTCTCTATGATTTCTTTTATAGTTTGCTTTAATTTTAAATGATGATTGTAAAAGTTTGAATCTACCTGTAGCACGGATAACAAAAGATCGCCATTATATAAGTCACCTGATATCATTGGATTTTTTTCTAACAGGGATATTGCCAGTGGTACCAGATAGGTTAATGAAAGGTTTTAACCAATCATAATTCTTAAATCTTCCGGCGTAAAGTCTTTTAAAGATTTTTGATATAATTGACTGCATGTACTTACTAAATGTGAAGAATAGTTTTACACTATCTGGTAGCCTTTTTCTAATTCTGACAAAGTTCTATTTATGTAATGAGGTTTTAATTCTTTTTCAATGAACTTTTTCTTCTTAAATTTATACACATTCATACACAGCAAAAAACATTTTTACCTTTTAATTTTTTATTATTAAAAATATTTCCATGTGTTTTATGTATAAGTGTAAATTCATTGTGGAAAACATTTGTTTTCATTTCGCTTTATTTACGGAAAATATAGAGTATTCTCTTATATACTTTTTAAAACTTTACTTATACACATAAACACACTTGTATATATTAGTATTATATAATATAATACTTTTATTTAAATATAATAATATATAGAGAATGGGTTTGTGGAGTTAAAAATAAATGGGGATAATAAAGATATCCCCATTTATGTTAAATCGTTATCGATTACCTTTTAAGAGAAAGTAATTCCTGAAGCATTTGATCGGCTGTCGTAATACTTCTTGAATTCGCTTGAAAGCCTCTTTGAGTAACGATCATATCTGTAAATTGATCAGCTAAGTCTACATTGCTCATTTCTAACATTCCGGCATGAATGGCGCCTAAACCTGCAATTCCAGATTCTCCAATCATGGCTGTACCAGAGTTATTGGACTGGGTAAAATAACTTGACCCGGCTTTTTCAAGACCGGCAGCGTTATTAAAATTAGCCATAGCAATTTGACCTAATTGTTGTTTCATTCCATTTGAGAAAGTTCCCGTAATGGTTCCAGAAGAATCAATAGCAAAGGCTTCCATATAACCCATTTTATAGCCGTCTTGATCAATTGCTTTTGTTGTAAAATCAGAAGCATATTGAGTTACGCCATCAACTGCGCCGGCTGTACCCATTCTTAATTGAATTGTTTTTGGAGCCGGTTCACCAGGTGTTCTAAATGAAATATTTACATTTAATTGGCCGTTATTTTCAATATCAACTCCATCGCTTACCGATGTTAATTTTCCATCAGGCGAAAAGTTTAATTCAAAACGTTTATTGTTGGGAACAGCGGTGTTTTGATTTTTACCGACAACATCAACACTCATTTGTTCAGAATCAGACATGGCAACAGACGCTGTCCAGCGATTCATATCGCTTTTCCACATAAATATTTTCAAGTTATGTTCATTACCTTGATCATCATACACCATTTTACTGGTTAAATGACCCCTTCTTTGTTCAGGAGGAACATTGGCAATCATCTTGTACCGTTGTTCATCTGTAGCATCAGAAGGCATGGCTTCAGCTCGTGCATTTAAATTACTTTTATAAACCACAAAAGTAGTTTCTTTTGCCGGTTCTTTTGAAAACAATGGAATGTTGAGGTCTTGCACTGTTCCAGCGGTATTTATAAATCTGTTACCATTGGCGTCAATTTGTGCATTCCAACCCTGGACTTTTAAACCGTCGGCCGGATTTACCAAAGAACCTTTTTTATCCACATCAAAGTTACCGGCTCGTGTATAAAACTTTTTATCGCCATCAGCGACGATAAAAAATCCTTCGCCGGTTATTGCAACGTCAGTTCCTTTGCCGGTAGTTTGTAATGAACCCTGGAACATCAATTTATCTATAGATGCTATGTTCATTCCCAAGCCAACCTGTTTTGGGTTTACACCGCCCACATTGTCTCGAGGTTCGGCCGCGCCTGAAATGGTTTGTGAGATTAAATCATTGAACATCACCCGTTCTGATTTAAACCCCGTAGTATTGACGTTTGAAATATTATTTCCAATAACATCCATTCTAACCTGGTGATTTTTCAATCCGGATACGCCGGAATAAAGTGTTCGCATCATAATTAAGTTTCCCCTGTTTTAAAAAATAAATCTATTAATAAATTTTTTTTAAATTTCATGAATATTTTATTATAAATATCAATGATTTAAAATTTCCTTATTGTTGTTTTCATATTCTGTAACCGCTCGTTTAGTAAAAATAGCCGCGCCGTTAACGACCGGATTAGGTTTTTTTTCACTATTTTCAGCGGTTTTTTTATCTTCAATTTCTTTTAGAGCCGGCAATGTTTCACGTGAAACAACTGCATTATTTTTTTTATCATCTATGATTTCTTTTGCAACAACTTCTTTAACCGGAACTACGTTTTCTATACTAATTACGTCTTTCATTTGAACGGTATTATTTTTTGTTCTTAAGAAAATGTTTCCTGAATTATCATAAATGACTCTAGTAATTTCGCCGGTTATCATATTACCGTTTAAGGCGTCTTTTCCGGTAATTAATTTACCGACCATATTACTTGCCTGCATCGACTTTAATTCACTCATATTAGATGATACGTTGTTCATTTGTTCAAGAGCAGAAAATTGCGCCATTTGGGCTATAAACTCTTTATCGCTTACCGGATTTAACGGATCTTGTTTTGATAACTGTGTTACGAATAATTTAAGAAAGTCATCTTTACCAAGAGTCTGACCTTTTTTGTCGTAAACTTTTATATTTGAAGGAATTCTGTTTTCTTGCGCTTCCTTGTTAACTTTTACTTCAGGAGGAGCATTTACAGGTATATTGCTCGATATCATATCAGGCATATATTTCTCCCTGTTTGTTTAACTCAAAATCGCTTGAATTATAATCGCTAATAGAATTTTCCTGCAATGAATTTAATTTAATACCCCTGGCGTTTCTGTCTTCTGCGCTTAACAATGTTTCGTTAAAGTTTTTTTCCTGACCGGATTGTGATTTTACATCCACTTGAAATCCGTCGACTACATAACCTTCTGATTTTAATTCTGCAAAAATTTTATCTAATTTACCGTTTAATTCTTTTTGAACAAAATCATTATCAACGGTAAATTTACCGGTAAGTTTGCCGTCGATCAATGTTAACTTAATGCTGATTTCTCCAAGTTCTCCCGGGTTTAATTTTGTACTTAATTGTGCATTTCCATTTTCTCGAATGATGACTTTTGCTTTTTGCATCATCTGATCGATTTGTTGTTGAAGGTTATTTCTAAGAGCAAGATTATCATCGACCTTGTTCATAAAGTTAAATCGCTCTGCGCCATGTGTAGAATACCCGCTGTGTTGCTGCCCTGTTGGAGAATCCGAGTCCAGATTTGATTTTAAATTACTTTTTATGTTATCGATTACAATTGCTTTTTCAGCGTTTAAATTCTTTGATGATAAATTATCATTTTGGCTGATTTGTTTTTTGTCGGAAGCTGCCAGAGAAATAGTTTCACGTGAAACAATTTGACTGGCTGTTTTTAAATCGTCTGAATTAACATTGGTTTTATGATCTGCATATTTATTTTTTAAAGAAGCTGATTTTTGAGATTTATCTGCTTCGAGTAATGTTTTTTCATTTTTAGTTTCCTGGATATTGTTTTTTAAATGAAGTTTATCAAATACAGAAGTTTTATTTTTCTCAAAACCTTTTTCGTTATTTTTATCAGCGCTGTTAACGGCACGACTGGCATTTATCAACTGGTTTTCAGATACATTGATTTCTTTTTTTTGATTGAGCAATTTAATATCTTTTGAAAACAATTCTTTTATATCTTTAACGCTTAAAAGTTTTTCATTATTTTTTTCATTTTTAAGTGCAATGGCTTTTTCAGCATTAACCGCATTTGATGCAGCTATTTGATCTTTTTCTGCAGTTTTAAAATGGTTTGTTTTATCCGGTTTTAAGCTTGAATTTTTTAATTCTTCATTATTTGGTTTTTCAATTTTAGATTGTATATTTTTGTTTTCAGTGTGTTTTTCAAAATTATTTTTATCTGTTTTATCTGCGAGTTTTTCTGGTTCTTTAGTTAAACTTTTATCTTGAACATATGAATTTAAATCATTGCTGTTTTCCCGCGTAGTTTCACTTGTATGATTATTTTGCGTAATTGCTGGAGTTTCTTGAATGGTTGAACTTTGTAAAAAGGAGTTTTGAATCATTGTCAGAAAACTGTTGTTATTAAAACTTGAAGTCATTGATGGTTCATTTTTAAAGTCATCGAATAAACTTGACCTGGATTTGCGTATTTCATTGGCATACTTATCGCCGCTGGTTTCATTGATCAGTGGCTGAGAAAATATTTGATTTATTGGGTTCACAGGAAACATATCGAAATATATTTCAAACTCTTTAGATGAAAATTTGAAAATATAAAAAATTCATTCATATTTATCGGCTTATGTCACATCAGATGGATTTTTATTTATCCGGTATAGAGCTTGACCGGTTGTGTTCATCCACTTCATTATAAACAAGGTTGGTTTAACGATGGCGTAAACATTGGCACACGCAGCAGACTGGAGTTTCACTTGCATTGTTTGGTTGTCGAAATCGACTAACCGCTAAGGCACAATGAACGCTAAGTTAAGAGGTAAATTTTTTTCATGCCTTTAAAAAAACCCCGGGAAATTGCTGCGTGTGCCAATATGAAAATTTGCTTTCAAATTTGATGGAACCAACCTTGTTTAAAAAAATGGACTATTTTAATAAATATAAATCTTACATGGAATCTTTTGCAAATTTACTGAATCCTCAAAAAATTCAATTGCTCAATTTGTACTTTGAATCATTAATTTCAAACGCCATGCCAAAGGGATTTATCGGCGAAGGTAAAGAAGAAGAAAACTGGTTAAGACATATCTTCGACAGTATTCTTGTTTTACAAGAAAACGATGTGGTTCGTTTGTTTATGGAGTCCGATGTGGTTGTCGATCTTGGAGCCGGCGCCGGTTTGCCGGGAATACCCTTAAGTATACTTTTTCCCGAGACTGAATTTGTTCTTGTAGAAGCCATGGAAAAAAGAGCCAAATATATAAAAGAAATTATTCATCAGTTAAATATTGGAAACGTTTGCGTCGTCAATAAACGAATTGAAGATATTCAAAGTAACGATGTTACCGGAAACCGCAGGCTTATTTTGTTTCGCGCATTTTTAAAACCGCTGGTTTCCCTTGAGATGGCTTTAAGAGTTATTCCAGCAAATGATAAAAAATTAAATGAAGCGAATAAGACAGAAAGCAGTAAAGTACTTTACTGGCGGTCTCGTCGTTTTGATATTTCCAACGAGTCTTTGGAGATATCAAAATCTCAAATACAGCAGATCCATTTAACGATGATTGAGATGGGCTATGATATTAAAAATTATTATAGCTTGAAATGTCCTGTGGAAATGAATTCACGGGGAGTTTATTTGATCGAATATCAGGGTAAATCAAACATAAAATATCCGCGATCATGGGCTCGTATTAAAAAAGATGTATTTATAAACGGTATAAACTAAAGTTGTAAAATAATGATGTGTAAAGTAATTTCAATAACCAATCAAAAAGGCGGGGTGGGTAAGACCACTACTGCTGTAAATCTTGGAGCTTATCTGGCTGATCTTGGAAAAAAAATCCTGATTTTGGATTTTGATCCGCAGGGAAACGCGGGCAGCGGTCTGGGCGTAGATATCACTGAGATAGAATCTACGGTTTATGAAGTTTTGCTTGGAGATTCTACTTATGAAGAAACTGTTATTGTAACAAAAGTAAAAAATCTTTCTTTATTGCCGTCGAACATTGATCTTTCTGGTCTTGAAGTTGACTTGCGGGATAATCCTGATAAAGATCATATTTTAAAAAAGTTTTTAAAAACAATCGAACATAATTTTGACTTTATATTGATCGACTGTCCGCCAAGTCTGGGCGCGCTTACAATCAACGCGCTGGTGGCGTCAAACAGCGTTCTAATACCTTTACAGTGCGAATATTTTGCTTTGGAGGGTCTAACCCAGTTATTACGAATCATCAATCTGGTTCAGAAAAAACTAAATACAGAACTTGAACTTGAAGGAATTTTACTTACAATGTATGATTCGAGAACCAATCTGGCTTCGCAGGTGGTTTCAGATGTACGCGCTCATTTTAGCGCCAAGGTATTTGAAGTTATTATCCCCAGAAACGTAAAACTTTCAGAAGCTCCGTCTTTTGGAGAACCCATCGGCATTTACGATCCGGATTCAAGCGGAGCGTTAGCGTATAAAAAAATGGCCAGAGAATTGATTGATAAAAATAAATAATATGTCTGAAATAAAACCCAAAAAAAAAGCAGGGCTTGGCAGGGGGCTTGGAAATTTACTCGATACAGATTTTGAAGATTCGCTGAACAAAAAGAAAAATAAATCTTTTGATCAAAATCAAGAAGCCTTACACTTACAGGGCGTTGTTGAAATTGCAACCGACATTATAAGAACAAATTCAAATAATCCCAGAAAAACATTTGAAAGAACATCCATCGATGAACTTGCCCAGACCATAAAAGAATTTGGTTTATTACAGCCGATTCTGGTTTTAAAAACTGAAGATCATTATACTGTGATTTCCGGCGAAAGACGTTTGAGAGCCTGCCGGCAATTAAAAATGGATAAAGTACCCTGTATTGTAAAAAAACTCGAAACTCAGGAAATTCTAGAGGTATCGTTAATAGAAAATATACAGAGAGAACAACTAAATTCAATAGAAGAAGGTGTTGTGTATAAAGACCTGCTTGAAAAATATAATTTAACCCAGGAAAAATTATCTGAAAGGGTTGGTAAAAACAGAGCAACCATTGCCAATAGAATTCGTTTGCTGCAATTGCCATTGTCGCTTCAAACTGCTATTGCCGATCAAAGGGTAACAGAAGGGCAGGTAAGACCCTTGCTTACCCTGACAAACGAAACGCTGATACAAAAACTTGCCAATGACATCATTAGAAATCAATTGAGCGCCAGACAGGTTGAAGAATTGGTAAAAAAATATAAGGGTCAGGGGCTGAAACCAAAAACTGTAAAGAAAGTAATTCCAGAAATAACAGCAATAAAAAATGATTTAATGGAAATATTTCAGACCAGAGTGAATATAAAACATAACCCTAAAAACGGTAATGGATCCATTACCATTGATTATTTTAGCCTTGGCGAGTGCGATAACATAGTTAAACAGTTAAAATCGATAAAAAAATAAAAATAACTTGCAAAATTATCACAAAAGACTGACATTGTTATCAATTCAATAATCAAGATTAATCCATTTTATACCGATACTTTATTAGAGTAATATCCAGGAACATCGATATTTTCTTGGGTAACAATTAATGGATAAAAAGGAGTTTGCCATGAAAAACATTCGAATAGGTAAGTTAGTAATTTTAATTACCATGTTTCTTGGACTATGGTCAGTATATGCACAGGCGGGCGGACAGCAACCTCAGACAAATACAGGAAACCAGGCGACTGATGCGAATCAAACCAATCAGGCCAGTCAAGCCAAGAACAGCACTTCGGTATTAGAAGATATACTTCTCAATGATTTTGAAAATGCAGAAGATTGGAAAGCAGTATCTACAACACCATTGGGAGATACTAAAATAAAAAAAGTTATACAGGTTGGCCCTATTGAAGATGCCGCTAACCCCGGTGATATCACTGCGGATGAAAAAAGCAGATTCGTAGATGGGCAAAATCATGTTCTGGGTGTAAAAACTTTTTATGTTGATCGTGGTTTTGACCGAGTAGAAGTTAAACCCCCACATGAATACATTGTACATGGGATTGCGCGTCAGATGTCAGTTTGGGCTCTTGGAAGACAATTTAGACACACTTTATTTGTAAAACTTAGAGACTATCGTGGCGAATTACATACCCTGAGAATTGGAAGACTTGATTTCTTCGGCTGGAGAAAGATGTCGATAACCATTCCTGGTTGGCTTCCTCAAAGTACAAGATATGCATTACTTGATAAAAACCTCCATTTTGTATCACTTTATACAGTGTGCGATAAAAAAGAAGTTCCAGGAGAATTTTATTTTTATGTTGATGATTTAAGAATGAAGGTCGATAAAACTGATACGGAATATCCGGGCAGCCAGATCAAGGATATTTGGTAAAGGGGTCAGATATGAAAAACATAAAAAAAATAATTATAACAACTTTCGGGATCCTGTTTTTAGCAGGAGCCCCGGTTGTTTTGTCGTTTGATACGGGAATGCCTACTGATGTTGATTCAAGAGAATTGCGTACCATTATTGTTGAGAGTTGGGAACAAGCAGCAGGAATTTGGAAAGTAACCGGTGATCCAGGCGGTAAACAAAGTATTATTGAAACCAAGTTACTTGACGGCGCCCCTAAAAACCTGGGATTAGATTCCAGCAATAAAAAATGTCTGGGAATTCGATTTCAATTTGTTTATCCCGGCGATAACAAACTTGTAATTACTCCGCCTGATGATAGATCGGTAAAAAGAAGCTTACAATTACTTGATGATAAAACGGGTGAACCGAAATTTGAGACTGTTCCCGGCATTGAATTACCCGGTATTGTAAAAGCAATGAGTATTTGGGTATTAGGAAGAGGCGAAGAATATACACTTGAAGCCTGGATCGAAGATGGCCGAGGTGAAACGCATATCTTTAAATTTGGTAATTTAAATTTTGTAGGTTGGAGACCGCTAACCATCACTATACCGGGAAATGTAGTACAGGAAAATGATACATTTCCTCAAACCAAAGGACTTGTATTAAAAAAACTGGTGGTTCGTTCCACTCCTAAAACAAAAGCAAATAAAACAGTATTGGCATTTGACAGTTTAAAGGTTTTAACGGACATGAACCAGGTCTTTTTTGATGGAGCTGATGTAAATTTTGATGAAGCTGATAAAGCTGATAAAGAAAAAATGAAAAAATATCTTGAACAATTGAAGCAGCGTTCTCAAGGTAATGGCGAAACATCAGCGCCGCCTGCGACGAAATAAAACGGTTTTACAATAAGGCTTTTATAAATTTTCAAAGACTTATGACGGTCTATGAATGTTTATAAAGGCCTTCTTTGTTTATAAGTTAATTTATGGGAGCGGCTACTTTCATTCAAAAAGTAGTCACTCCGAATTGAGGTTAGAAACCTGATTAGAAAAATAGCTTGACAACCTCAATTTTCGCTTTTTTTCTCCGAATGAACGCGGGCAATAAATTATTGTCGGGTAAAAATTTCATTTTACGTACAGGCCTGATACTTAAAAATCAGTAAAATTGTAATCAGTCAGAAAACAGGGAGTTTGCTTTTTCAAAATAATTAGTTTTTGACATAATTTGTGAAGTTTTAACAAGGAATAAATAATGGATAATGCAACAGATATAAAAAATGACAATGAGCTTGAATCAAAAATCCAGAGTCAGTTTAATGAAGAAAAATGGACCAGAGTAAGCGCTAAAGATGTAAGTATTTCAAGATTTAATTTGTTAGAATCAATATTAAATCAATCGAATGCAGAAAAATCGTTAAATGTTTTAAAGGAAGCATCTAAAAAACATCTTGAAGAATATGAGCCTTCGGTTGCTGCTCGTTATTTTTTAGGAATGGTAGCTTTAAAACAAAATTTACCGGATGAAATTGTATATTTAAAACAACTTCTTGATCAATTTCAGGAAATATCAAAATGGGCTGTTGTGGAGTATCTTTCAGATCAAATGCTGCAGGTTTCTGAAAATCGAACCATTTTACGCGCGAAAGCCACCGCACTTGAAAAACTCGGAAAACATAAAGAGGCTATTCCAGTACTTGAAAAATTGGCTCGCGTAGATCGAAAAAATCCAGACGTTGCTTTAAAATATGCTGATGCAATTATCGGGGAAGATTTAGAGAAAGGCTTGCAATTTTATAAACAAGCTGCTGAAGCTTATGCTAAAACACTTCAATTTGAAAAACTAAAAACGGTTTGGAATAAACTGGTAGAACTAATACCGCAGGATTTACAGTTTTTTAAAAAACTGGAACGAATTTTAAGTGGCCATAGACAGAAGGAAATTCTAGCAGATCTTTATGTACAACTTGCATATCATTATATTAAAAATGAAGATGTAGATCATATCATTATCCTTTGTAAAAAAATTCTGGAATATAATCCGAACTTTGTTCGTTTTAAGAAAGAACTGGTTGAATCATATCGTAAGAAATACCAGAATCATTCCTTGCTGGAAGATTTTATCCGTTATAGCGGTCTTGTAAATCCAAAGAAAAATATACTTAATGCAATCCAGGACTTTGAAACTAACATTGTATTTGATAAAGACAACTATGTATTTCATAGAAGCTGGGGGGTTGGAAAAATAAAAGATATAAATACAAGTGAAATGATCATTGATTTTCATGATAAAAGTGATCACAGAATGGAAATTCAAATGGCATTGAAATCTTTAAAGCCTTTGAAAGAAGATCATTTCTGGGTATATCAGTTTGAAAAACCGGAAGAACTCAAAAAATTGTTTGAGGAAGACATTATACAGTTTTTTAAAATTTTACTGGTATCTTTTAATAATAAATTATCTTTAAGCGAAATTAAATTAGAAATCGTAGATAAATATGTCCAGGCTAAAAACTGGTCAAAATGGTGGTCAAAAGTTCGTACAGAATTGTTAAAAGACACTTTAATTGGAATATCTCCACAGAAAAAGGACATCATTGAACTTTATGATACACCGATAACATTATCAGATCAATTGATTGAAAAGTTCCAGGCAGCTCAAAGTTTCGAAGACAGGATTGCCGTTGCAATAGCGACATTAAAAAATCCAGATGACTATGTTGACGCCATCGAATACATTCAGCCTTTCTTTAAAGAATCTATGCGTTCTTTTGAACTTGATGTTAAACTACAGAGTCTCTGGGCTCTTGATATGCTTCATGATGCTCTTGGAGAGGAAGATCGGTTTTATTCTGAAGAATCAAAAAATGAATTGACCAAAGACTTTTCAGCCATGTCGATTAAGGAGATTTCAAACATTGGTTCAAAAATAAAATATCCTGAAATTAAAAAACATTTTGCCAAATGGGTAAAATTGTATCATAAACAATGGCAGAAAATATACATTGAATTGCTTCTTCAAACTCCGATTAAAATTCACAAGATTTTAATAAATGATTTATTGGAAAGCAAAAGTAATGAAGAAATTCTGGAGTTTTTTTCCGTATTAAGAAAAAATGCTAAAAATTATGCAGAGATTTATTTATGGGCAATGAAAAACTTGATTCAAAAGTCGTGGGAAATCGAAGGTCTTCCGCACGAAGAACAACTCCTTGGTTTTTTTCGTTTATTGCGTAATATACCAAAATTGGAACCAAAAGGAACCAAGTTTAAAAATACTTCAAAAGATATTTTAATTGGCAGTATAAAAGATGAGTTAGATAATTATATCAATGCTCATGCAAAAAACTCAATTAGAAAAATTGTATCTTTATTTAAAGACGTTGCATTTTTGTCAGACCATGAAAAAGAAACGGTCTTAATAGGTTTAAAAAAAATAAGCCCGGATCAGTTTACAGAATCGGATGAAGCAGAACAAAAAATAAAAGCAAAAACACTTCTTGAAACTCTTCAAAAAACAGGTAAAGCGGTAGCCAGTCAGGATGCGATTAATGCAATGCAGAAAGAATTGGATCATCTCGCTAAAGTTGAGATCCCTGCTAATTCTAAAGAAATTGGCCAGGCTCAGGAAAAAGGAGATTTACGAGAAAATGCTGAATACAAAGCAGCTCTTGAAAATCAGGTTATTTTACAAGCGAACATGGTTAAACTTGAAAATCAGTTAAAGAATGTAACCTTGATGGTTGCGGCTCAAATACCTACTGATGAAGTTACTATTGGAACAAAGGTTCGATTAAAAGAAACTAAAAATAACGATATGTTTGTATACACTATTTTAGATCAGTGGGATGCCGATATGGATAAAGGTATAATTTCTTATAAATCGCCGCTAGGTCAGGCAATGTTGCATGCTAAAAAAGGAAGCGTCGTTGTATTTGGTACTGGCAGCAGCGAACAAAATCTTGAGGTAATTAGCATAGAAAAGGGACTTGATGAAGATGGTCATCTTTGCTAATTAAATTATCAGATATCTGAAATATAAAAATTATTTCTCACCCAGACTTCAAAGTAAAGCAGGTTTCTAAACTTTGCTGTCTGTGTGAGAAAACGATATCGAGTTGCCTTTTATAATTAAACTAAAATTTATATATGCAGGAATTGAATCTAAGAAATGATCTTTTAGTATTTGTTTCAACTGAAGATTTTATTTCAATTCAATCTGGAAAAAGTATAAGTCTTGATTCTGAAAATATACACCATATTCGTAGAGTATTGCGTTATGATGATGACGTGGTAATCAATGTTTCTGCCGGCGACGGAAAACTCATCATCGGAAAACTATCTCTCGATAATAAAATTGAAAAACTTAATGATCGTCTATATGAAATTTCAAGAAATGTAAAAACATCATTGATAAATCCAGGGATTAAAAGAAAAAACCTGGATTATCTGATTCAAAAATCAACTGAAATTGGTGTGGATTTAATTCATTTTATTTCATCAAATTATCAAAACTATCCTGTTGAAAACAAAGAAAAATATAAAAAAACCGCCTTAAATGCCTGTATTCAATCAAAAAACCCATTTATTCCTGTGATTGAAACACATAGTTCTGGAATAATAGATTTTCCTTTTCGTGAAGATGTATTTTATTTTTGGGGCGACCCGGATCAAGAAACAAGTATTGAAAAACTCAAGAAATCCGATATCGAGGGTTATACCAGTATATGCTTCATCAATGGTCCTGAGGGGGGCTGGTCTCCTGTTGAATCTGAATTTTTAAAAAATCGTTTTCGTAGTGTTCGATTATCTGATAATGTGTTACGCACTGAAACTGCCGCATTAGCAGCTTTGTTTTATATAAAATTATTAACAGGGAATTCTAAAAAATAGTGATAGTTAACGGTGAAAAGTTATCAATAGATACCATAACAGGGAATTCTCTTATTTCACTTTTAGAGTATTATAAGTTAAGCCCGGGTAGAGTTGCTATTGAAATAAATGGCAATGTAATAAAAAAAATCGATTATAATCAAACGATAATAAATGAAAATGATGTCATCGAGATCATTCATTTTGTCGGCGGGGGCGTTTAAATAAATGCATGAATATTTATTTTCAAAATTTGGTATGTTTATATATACAATACCCTCAGCCATGATATTAATGATTGGTCGAGAATGGTATTTATATAGTGTGATTTCTAAAATGGGTATTTTTGCGGATGTTCATTATACACGAAATACCAGGAATCCATTTTTATCTTTTGACTTATGGGGATTTCTGGTTCTTATTTTTGGCGGATACTCATGGGGCGGATTGATAAAAAATGAAAAAAGAGATACTATCGTTAGTTTTGTTTTTGCCCAATTGTGGTTTATAGTGATCATCGTTATTGCAGCTGTTTTTTTACATGCCAAAGGTTTATCTAGAAACAGTTATATCTTTATATTTTTAATTGAAATTATTAAAATGAGCTGGATTATTCATTTAATAAATTATATTCCTTTACCGCCTTTCGATGCATCCTTTTTTTATACACAAAAATCCGGAATGAACATGATAGTTCTGGTATCGAAACTAATCGCAACTGCTTTGATTATATTTTTTCCTGTTTACAATGATTTCTTGTCAGGTCAGAGTTTAATAAAATTACTGGGGCTATATTAAAGTTATGTTAAAAAGAGTATTGAGCGGAATGCAGCCTACAGGTCGTTTACATCTTGGACATTATCTTGGCGTTTTGAAAAATTATGTAAAATTACAGAGTGAATACGATTGTTATTTTATGGCGGCGAACTGGCATTCGTTGACAGCGTTTTATACAAATTATAAGGAAGCTCACCAATATATTTCTCCATTAATTTCTGACTGGTTGGCAGCAGGACTAGATCCGGAAAAGTCGACTATATTTGTACAATCTGACGTACCATTTCATACAGAATTAAGTTTGTTGTTATCCATGTATACGCCAGTTTCATGGCTTGAAAGAAATCCTACATATAAAGAAAAGCAGGAGAATATTGACAAAGACATCGATTCCTATGGATTTTTAGGTTATCCTGTTCTTCAGGCAGCAGATATTTTTTTATATAAAGGCGAGTTAGTGCCAATTGGCGAAGATCAATTACCCCACCTCGAATTATCAAGAGAAATTGCCCGCCGATTTAATCATATCAATAAACTTGAAGGTAAAAATGCAATCATTGAGCCAAAACCACTTTTGTCAGAAAATCCAAAAGTATCAGGTACAGACGGCAGAAAAATGAGTAAGTCATACGGCAATACGCTTTCACTTTCTGAAGACGAAAATGATCTTAGAGATAAAATGAAAAAGATGAAAACCGATACGGGAAGAGTTAAAAGGACTGACGTGGGCAATCCTGATAATTGTCCAGTTTTTACATATTATAATTATTTTTTACCCGCAAGAAAGATGGAAATTGATTCTCAATGCCGAAGCGCAGGCATTGGTTGTATTGATTGTAAAAATATTATATCTGATCAAATCGTCAAAGAAACAGAGCCTTTCAGGGAAAGTCGTAAAAAAAATATTGAAAATCCCGACTTAATTAAAAGTATTTTGGAAGCAGGGGCAAAAAAGGCTAGAAAAACCGCCGGAGAAACTATAGCTAATCTTAAAGATAGCATAGGAATGAACTCTGATTATCGAATTTTAATATGAGTATAGAAAAGCTTGATAATTTAGAGTCCTTTAAGGTTAAATTTACTACGATAGTAGGGGATCTCCATGAAGGTCCACTCGGACTACTATGGCGACTTATTGAATCATATGAGGTTGATATTTTTCAGGTATCCTTGTCACGCATCACTGAAGACTTTGTTAGTCACATTAAAACCGTGATCGTAAATTTGGAAGAAGAGGCAAATTTTGTTTTAATGGCATCAAAACTGTTGTTTTATAAATCAAAGCTATTATTACCGAATCCCGGTTTTGAAGATGATCAAGAGCCTGATTCTTTACCGTTTGAACTTGTTGAGCAATTATTGGAATATAAAAAGTATCAAATGGCGGCTGAATCATTAAAAGATATCGAAGAAAAAACGCATCTGAATTTTACAAGAGAATCCAGTTGGGCAGATTTTGAACAGGATCTGGATTTATTTGAAGTGGATGTGATTAGTTTTTTAAAAGCTTTTAAAGAATTTATGATCAATGCCGAAAAAAACGCTCCTTATCAGATTGTACAGGAAGAAGTTTCCATGGATGCCGTAATAGAAAACATGATACAAGTTTTAGGCCAGCAGAAAAAAATATATTTCTTTGACTATATAAAAAACTTTACAGTTCCTCACATGATAGTAGCTTTTTTAGCAGTACTGGAACTGGTTAAACTGAGATTTATTAAAGTAGTACAGCATGCTCAATGTGCCGATATTGAATTGATAAGTCTTATAAAAGCCGGTATCAATAATTAAGAAAATATGTCAGAACTAGAATTCAATAAAATAAAATCAGCTGTCGAAGCACTCATTTTTGTAGCAGGTGAAGGTTTAACCATAAAAGAAATTGCCTCTGGTTTAAATCAAGAACCTGATCGGGTTGAAACTGTTTTAAACTCCCTCGTAGATGAATACTTGGAGCGAGACTGCGGATTAATTATAACAGAAGTGGCTGGAAAATACAGATTTGCTACAACACCAGGCGTCTATGAATTGATTCGAACTTTTATTCATAATAAAAAGAAACATACTTTGTCGAGGTCAATGCTTGAAACACTTGCCATCATTACATATAAAGTT
>Ga0224495_10000126_pt1 | contig 58228 bp, 60 predicted proteins | sample SF_Jul11_sed_USG_FD_168128 | JGI IMG/M metagenome (GOLD analysis project Ga0224495, IMG submission 168128) | Sediment microbial communities from San Francisco Bay, California, United States - SF_Jul11_sed_USGS_4_1 | ecosystem: Environmental > Aquatic > Marine > Sediment | place: USA: California...
ATTCCTTTCTATAACCACAGTAGAATGCATTCATCCTTGAACTTTGTTGCACCCGCGAAATATGAAATTCAGTTCGCTTAATCAGGTGTCAATTTTATTGGGGGAAGATTCCACTCCATGCATGGTTGACAAGCTCACCACGAACGAAGGACTTAGTCAGTGCTTCTTTAATGTAATGAACACTCTCGGTAATCCGCACGCTTTCAGCGTTAAGCAGCGGAAGAGTTAATGATATAGCGCTTATGTGTTTGGTTGCCTCGGAAAGGGAGGTCTTAGAGCGGCAGCAATGGGCAGAAGCGATGTGCGGAATCTTTCATAATTTTGACGACGAAAATTGAATTGGCGAGGGGGCGTAGGGCGAAGTTAATTTGACCTGTATGGTTGAATTTTCTATTCTTATCCTTCCTTAGGGTCACGTAACTTATTTTTGGGCCCATCGATAATCAGTCACAATTGGTTGTGTGGGTTAAAATGCTGCAGCGCTAAGCTTTTAATGATTCAAGGCGAATGCAACAGAAATAGATATTTCCCTCACTCCTCAACAATCAGTGAGCATCCATAATGTTAATACACTATGATTGTCGCCATTTTCAAGGCCATGTACCCTGCGGATACCATAAATCCGAGGGGGTTCATTGCGACGGATGCGAACATTACGACCAGGTCAATCAACGTATCCTGATCATCAAACTTGGTGCTATGGGCGATGTTATCCGCACAACACCACTTATTGAGGTGCTGAAGAAAAAGCATCCCGGCTGTCAAATATTCTGGCTGACTCTCTCAACGGATATTCTGCCAGATACCGTAGATAAAAAATTGGCATTCACACTGGCTAGCATCCTCTTCCTCGAGGAAGTGGAATTTGATGTCCTTATTAATCTGGATAAAGACGTCGAAGCCTGCGCACTCGCAAAACGGATCAGTGCTAAAAAGCAATTCGGCTATAGCCTGATTGCGAACGTGCCTGCTCCGGTAAACCAACTCGCCGAGCACAAATTCCATACAGGCCTGTTTGACGATATTGGCCAGACCAATACCAAATCCTATCCCGAAGAAATGTTTGAAATCATCGGCGAAACGTTTAGTGGTGAAAAATATACAATCTCCTCAAAATATAACAATTTCGATTGGTCACTCCCCGCTGGCGGAAAACTGATAGGGCTCAACACTGGCTGTGGAACACGCTGGACCACCCGGCAATGGCCTGAGCAACATTGGATCGACTTGTCCAAGCAACTGCTAGCAGAGGGCTATCGGGTTCTCCTGCTTGGCGGGCCTGAAGAGGACGAGCTAAACAAGCGCATCCAAGCCGCATCCGGCGCACTCTACTTGGGGACATTCCCCCTGTTGCAATTCGTCAGTTTGATGAACCAATGCGATCTGATTGTCACCTTGGTAACCATGGCACTGCATGTGGCTCTTGCTCTCGAAAAACAAATTATCTTGATGAATAATATCTTTAACCGTCACGAATTTGATATGTTTGGTTTGGGGGATATTATTGAACCGCCAGTATGTACCTGTTATTTTGCACAAGCTTGCGACAAAAATTGCATGGATGATTTACTCGTGGCTGACATCTACAAATTAATTATCAACAGGTTGCCGTGCCAATGATAATTGCCCTTATGGAACCGTTCTCCTCATATCGGGCATGAATCAAAATCGTTAAGACTTAATCCAAGATTCCTTGGATGAATATCGATAAAATCTATTGAAAGAAAATAAACAATGGCAAAAATTCAAGTTGGTGGTGCCGGTGGCGCACCGGCAAATAACTTTATTCGGTCACTTAATGAATCTGGACGTGGGGACTATTTAATAGGAACATCTTGCGATGTTGCAGACTTGTTTCTTGCCAATGTGGCCGAAAAATATCCTGTTTCACATGCGCTTGATCCAGCTTACCCCGCTGCCCTGTTGGGATTGATAGCAAAGACAAGGCCAGATTTTATTCACTTGCAGAATGATTTCGAAGTGCGGGCAATTTCGCGTCTACGCAAACAGGTCGAAGCTTTGGGTGTAAAGCACTACTTGCCAGCAATTGAGACGGTTGAAAATTGTGTTGATAAGGAAAAGTCCTACCAAATATGGCAGCGCGCAGGATTACCTGTTCCAAAAACAATGTTGTTGCACAGTCCTGCTGATTTGAAAAAAGCGTTCGATTTGTATGGTGATAACATTTGGGTGCGTGCAATCGAGGGTGGCGGTGGCCGTGGTGCTCTTCCCGCAAACAATTACGACTTCGCCAAAATCTGGATAGACCGATTCAACGGTTGGGGGGGGTTTACCGCATCTGAATTGTTAACAAAAGATACGATAACGTGGCTATCTATATGGTATCAGGGTGAGCTGGTAGTAGCACAGACCCGTCGCCGTTTGAGCTGGAACTTCGGTAATCGGACGCTGTCAGGAGTAACAGGAATTACCGGAGTAGGTGAAACCTGTTCGGATGTAGTGGTTGATCGAATTTCACAGGATGCCATATTTTCTATAGATGCCAAGCCTCACGGTATTTTTGGCGTGGATATGACCTATGATAATCATGGTGTTCCTAATCCCACTGAGATTAATATTGGCCGTTTTTTCACCACACATTATTTTTTCACCAAGGCAGGCCTCAACATGCCAAAAATCTACTGTGATATTGCGCTGGATGGAAAATTTCCAACGCTGCAAAAGCGCATTAACCCCTTGCCTGATGGGTTGATTTGGATAAGAGGCATGGATATTGAGCCTGTACTGACTACCCGTAAAGAGTTTGAAGCGATGGCAGTAAATCATCCATGAATAAGCTAGAAGGTAAAGTCATTCTGGTGACGGGTGCGAGTGGATTTATTGGCACCCACTTGGTTACAAGGCTTTCCAAAATTGCCGGGGTGAAGTTTTTGCTGCTGTCTAGAGAAGAACGGCAATCTACGCAACAAAGTCATGTTTGGCTTAAAGGAAATTTAGCGCAGCTAACCTCGGAATATTGGCAATCTCATAACGTCGGCCATATTGATTATGTTTTTCATCTGGGAGCATTTACTCCAAAAACATCTGCGGAAGCTAACCAAATAGATCAAATTGTGGATGGCAACATATCCGGGACACGCACATTGCTACAGGGGCTACCGGGAAAACAAAAGAAGCTCATATTTTCAAGCACACTTGATGTTTATGCGCAGCCAGAGAACGGAGCGATGTTGACGGAACGCTCCATGGTTGTGCCGGGTACTTTGTATGGGGCATCCAAATTGTTTTGTGAAAGCCTGATTGAAGCTTGGGCAAATGAGCGTTGTTGTGCCTATGCCATCATGCGCTTTGGGCATATATATGGGCCTGGCGAGGAGCTATATGGCAAGCTAATTCCTGTGGCTATTCGTAATCTGCTTGCCAAGCAGGCACCAGTTGTCTATGGGAAGGGAAGCGCGTTACGCGATTACCTGTATGTGGAGGATGCGGTAGAGGCAACAATTAGAGCGGCCCTTGTTGAGGACAATATTGGGCCTGTTAATATCGTGCGCGGTGAATCTGTCACGTTAAAGGAAATTGTGCAACTTTTGATACGATTGACGGGTAGTAATAAAGGAATAAACTTTTTACCTGATAAACCGAATGGCAACTCGTTGCGATTTGATAATGGGCTAATGACAAAATTGCTGGGGGATTGGCAGAAGACCAATTTGGATGTTGGGCTTGCGGCAGAGATAGAGGCATTCAGGAGAATTACTCATGAGCAGCAATGAACTTGAAAGAGTAGAGTCTCTGTCTAATTGGTATTTGAAGGAACAATTGGATTTCGATAAGCGGTTAATCCGGTTCCGTTACGAAACCATAAAACCCAAGCTGGTAGGCTCAAGGGGGCTTGAGCTAGGCCCGGCCGAAGGGGAGATGACGCAATTCCTGATCAGTGATTTCGAGCAGTTAACGATAGTGGAAGGAGCGGCTGATCTATTAGCGCAAATTCCCGAACATGCAAACCTCATCAAAGTGCACGCATTGTTCGATGAGTTTCAACCAACGCAACCATTTGATTCGATTATTCTGGAGCATATCCTGGAACACGTTGATGATCCGGTAAGTCTATTGATTAGAGTGAAGAACTGGTTGTCTACCGATGGAAGATTGTTTTTGGGCGTGCCTAATGGAAATTCCATTCATCGTTTAGTTGCCGTTAAAATGGGGTTGCTGGATCACCCTTGCCAATTAAATTCGCGCGACCACGCCTTGGGACACCGGCGTGTTTACACACCAGATACTTTCAGGTTTGATATAGAAAAGAGTGGTTTGTCAGTAATTGAAATGGGTGGCGTTTATTTTAAACCACTATCCAATGGGCAGATACAGGACCACTGGTCAGAGGAAATGATCCGGGGTTTTTACGAACTGGGCAAGGATTTCCCCGAATATGCAGCGGAAATATATGCGGTGTGTCATGCATGAACGCCATCAAGCTAATATTTATTGATTTGGATGGGCCGCTGCTGGATGGCAGAGAAAGACACTATCATTGTTACCAGAGTATTCTTGAAGAACTTGGATTTAAGCCTCTTGGCATTGATGAATATTGGGAAACGAAAAGGGCGTTGGTTAATCGCAAAGATTTGCTGAAAATGTCAGATGCGGAATCTATTTATGATGACTTTTTTGTTGAGTGGCTGGCGCGAATCGAGTCCCCAGAAATGCTGGCTTTGGATAAAGTGCAAGAAGGTGCGGTTGGATATTTACGTAGCTGCAGGGCGCAGGGTATCGAGTTGGTTCTGGTAACTATGCGGAAAGACAAACAAGCTTTGGAGAGACAACTTATTTCGACGGGCTTACGCCAGTACCTGGATACTGTATTGGTTTGCGAACATGCTGAAGGCGGCGAAGGTAAGGCGGATGCAGTGCGAAATATTTATCCTGCGAGCCAATTCGAAGAGTGTGCTTTGTGGGTTGGGGATACGGAAGTGGATTGGGAAGCTGCACGATCTCTGGGGTGCAGGGTTGTGCTACTTTCAAATGGGTTGCGCAATGAGGCGTACCTAAGGTCATTGCAGGGTGCACTGGTTAAACAGTCAGTCGCATTATTGGAAAATTGTGTGTTGGAGGGCAAAAATGCCAATTGAAGCATGCAAAATTATCGAGTTGCCGAAAATAATTGACCCGCGCGGCAATTTGACTTTTATTGAGGGAAATCGTCACATACCTTTTGAGATTAAGCGAGTTTTTTATATTTATGATGTGCCGACCGCCGCAGATAGAGGGGCGCATGCGCATAAAAAATTGCATCAGTTCCTTGTTTGCATGTCGGGAAGCTTTGATGTGTCGTTGGATGATGGAGCCCAGAAGAAAATTGTTCATCTAAATCGGCCATGGCAAGGTCTTCACATTCCACCCATGATCTGGGCTGCGGAAGAAAACTTCGATCCTGGAACTGTCTACATGGTGCTAACGTCGGAAGTATATGACGAGGCGGATTACCATCGGGACTACAATGAATATCTGGCGGCTATTTCAAAATGAAAGTACCTTTTCTCGATTTGCAAGCGGGCTATTTTGAGTTGCAATCTAAAATTGATGCAGCGATAAAGCGTGTGCTTGAATCCGGCTGGTACATCCTTGGCGAAGAGGTCGAAGCCTTTGAGCGGGAGTATGCGACCTATTGCGAAGCGAAGCATTGCGTTGGTGTGGCCAGCGGGCTGGATGCACTGCATCTGGCTCTTTTGTCATTGGGGGTAGGCGCGGGTGATGAGGTCATCGTGCCAAGCAATACCTACATCGCCACTTGGCTGGCCGTGAGCCATTGCGGCGCAACCCCGGTACCTGTCGAGCCGGATGAAGCCACCTGCAACATCGATCCCGCGCGCATTGAAGCAGCCATAACACCCCATACCAAGGTCATCCTTCCGGTGCATCTCTATGGGCAACCAGCCAACATGGATCCAATTCTAGCGCTTGCGCGTAAGCATGGCTTAAGAGTATTGGAAGACGGTGCGCAAGCACACGGAGCGATTTACAAAGGTAAACGGCTGGGTGCGCATGGTGATGTGGTGGCCTGGAGCTTTTATCCCGGCAAAAATCTCGGTGCGTATGGCGATGGTGGCGCAATCACCACCGATAATGCTGAGCTCGCTGAGCGCATTCGTTCACTGCGCAACTACGGTTCGCGTGCTAAATATGTCAATGAGTTTTGCGGGTTTAATAGCCGGCTTGACCCGATTCAGGCGGCAATTCTTCGAGTAAAACTAAACGTTTTGGATGAATGGAATGCAAGGCGGTCTGAAATTGCAGCAAAATATACAGCTAGCTTATCAAATGCTGGGTTAATTCTGCCATCTGTGCCTGAGTTCGCTAACCCAATATGGCACTTGTATGTGATTCGTTCACTGAAGCGTGAGACGCTACAGCAGCATTTGTCGTTGCTTGGAATAAGCACTCTGATTCACTACCCAATACCCCCTCATTTGCAGCAAGCCTATGAGGGCTTGGGATATAAGAAGGGAAAATTCCCAATAGCAGAACAAATGGCGGATCAAGTGCTCAGCATCCCAATGGGGCCTCAACTTGGCACTAGTAACGTGTCTGCAGTTATTTCGGCTATTCAGTCTTATGCGTAAAGCAATACCAAAGCAATTGCTGGCTAAGTTAATCAGGCGATCATGTCAGAGCATAAGGGTGTTTTATTATTCCCTTATCTCAAGCAATTTATCGCAAGGCAAGCCTTCCCGAAATCAGCCAGTACTGACGATTGGTTTGGGAAAAATAATATTTGGTCAAAATGTAAAAATAGGGCTTCTCTCATCCCCACTATTTTTTTCTACGTATGCATATATTGAGGCCAGAAATCCTTCTGCATTGGTTTCTATAGACGAGGGTACGTGGATCAATAATAATTTCTGCGCTATTGCAGAACATGCCAGTATTATCATAGGTCGGAATTGTTTGCTTGGCGTAAATGTGGAAATTATGGATAGCAACTTTCATGGAATGAAAGTTGATGAGCGCCATATCTCGTGTCAAGAATGGGCTGGGACAGTGTATATAGGTGACAGTGTATTTATTGGTTCCAACGTGAAAATAATGAAAGGTGTAAATATCGGCTACGGATCGGTAATCGCTAACGGTTCAGTCGTAGTCAACGACATTCCTTCTATGGTAATTGCGGGAGGGAACCCAGCTAGAATCATTAAAGTGATTGAATAGTTTGAGAAATAGATATCGTCAGATATTCCACTCCAGTGCCATTATTGGTGGCTCTTCAGTTATCAATATGATTATCGGCATATTGAAAGTAAAAGTACTAGCCATGTTGCTGGGCCCAACCGGTGTGGGTTTGATGGGGTTATACCAAAACATACTTGGTGTGGCCTCTACTATGGCTGGTTGCGGTCTGGGAAATAGTGGTGTGCAACAATTGGCCGCATCTAAGGAAAATACTGCAACTCTTGCTTTAGTTCGCCGAGCCCTGTTTCTGGCTAATTTGTTGCTAGGATTGATCGGCATGGCGGCGCTTTGGTTGATACGCGAGCCGGTTTCTAAATGGGTGTTTGGCGATGCCGCTCGTGTGGACGAGATTGGCTGGATTGGTTTTGGCGTACTGCTTTCTTTGCTGGCGGTGTCACAGACCACTTTGCTGCAAGGGATGCGCCGAATTGGTGATTTGGCACGCGTCAATATTATTAGCTCTGTCATCGGTGCAATTTTCGGCGTGCTAGCCATTGGGTGGTTGGGGATGGACGGGGTGCTGTGGTTCACACTTACAGTTCCTGCGGCCGGCGTGCTGGCGGCGGCATGGTATGTCAGTCGCCTGCCGGGCCCGGAAGGCGGCGACGATTTGGGCGAACTTCGCAAACAGTGGCAGGTTATGTTTTTAATGGGTATTCCTGTGATGGCGGGAGGGTTATCCGTGCTTGTTACTTTGCTGTTTGCACGCTCTCTTGTTTTGCAAGGGTATGGGCTGGATGCTACAGGGTTTTATCAGGCGGCTTGGGCGGTCTCGATGGCCTATATCGGGTTTGTACTGAACGCTATGGGCATGGATTATTTTCCAAGGCTTGCTAGTGTTAAGAACGACCGGGCGCGTGCCAATAGTATGGCCAATGAACAAACTGAAATGGCGTTACTTCTTGCCGGGCCAATATTGCTGGCCATGATGACATTTGCGCCCTGGGTCATTAGTCTTCTTTATTCGGAGAGTTTTGCATCGGCCACAGAACTTTTGAGATGGCAGGTCATGGGTGATATTGCGAAGATAATGAGTTGGCCCATGGGCTTCGTTGCATTAGCACTGGGCAGGGGAGGCGTGTTTTTTTGTACACAATTAGCTTGGAATGCCATTTATCTGTTGATTATTTGGCTTGGCCTTCCAGAAATGGGCCTGGTGTCGGTTGGTGTCGGATATCTTGTTGCCTACGTTGTATTGTTTGCTGTCGTGTATGGTGTGGCGCGGCAGTTGATTGGTTTTAGGGCTGCGCCAGGGAATGTTGGCCTATTCGCCATATTGATGGCCTGTGCAAGTGGGATACATGCGGCAAGCGCAGTATCGTTTGGTGGTTCAGTTATTCTCGGTGTTACGCTGACTATGTTGGTTGGAGCTTACTGCATAATTCGTTTGAACAAGCTTATGGATTTGGCCGGATGGCTGCGCCTAAAGTTGAAAATATAAAATGGTATATGCGTTTCGTAAAAAACAAAATCTGTACCCGCTCATTTTAAAGATAACTACAATAAAATGATGAACCCTCTGGTGTCAGTGATTGTCTTGACGTATAACCACGAGGAATATGTTGAGTTTGCTCTGCGGTCTGCATGCACGCAGGCGTATCGACCTGTCGAAGTCATTGTTCTCGATGATGGTTCGACAGATCGCACTCGAGAGATTGTTCGGGGTTTGAAAGGAAGTTTTGATTTTGCTTTTATTGAGAATGAAAAGAATATCGGGATTACCAAATCTCTCAATGTTGCACTGAAACAGGCGAAGGGTAAGTATATTGCCCTTTTGGCGGGCGACGATTGCTGGGCCGTTGACAAGACATCAACTCAAGTGCAATTCATGGAGCAGAACAAGGATGTCGCCGTTTGTAGTGGCAGGATCATTAATATTGATGATCAGGGGCGTTCTTTGAAAACAAGGCGCAAGCGAGAGATTGATCAAGTAAGTTTTCTCTGTTTTGAGGATTTTATCCTGTTGAATTCCCCCTTTCCTGCTGTAGTAGTAATGTTACGCAGGGACGTATTGATGCAGGTTGGCGGATATGACGAACGGTTTATCATGGAAGATACGCCACTCTGGTTAAAATTATCTTCGCTGGGCTGGAAGCTGGCGTTGTTACCGGATGTGCTGGGTTATTACAGGCTACACAGTGAAAATTTGCACAAAAAACGCGGCCCGATGTTCGAAAGTCACATGCGACTGTTGAAAGAATATTGTGGCCATGCGCTTTATCGAAGAGCCGTCCGTGCTGCCTATTCACGCCAGCTCAGATTCGGCATCTCGATCGGATGGCGCAATTGGCTTCTGTCTATTGTTCGCGGATTTTCACCCAGTCGATCATATTTAATAAATTTTTTGGTGGGCATTCGTTTAAGCGCTCGATATATTAGAAGCAGATGAAATGCGCTCCCGACGTTTTCTAGGTTTACCTAAGGGGGCTGCCACCACGATTTTGCTCGCCTTTGCGTTGGCATTAACACTTCGCATGTTTCATTACGTCCCCGGAATGGCGATGGCAGACAATCTTTGGATTGCTGCAGCTGTACTGTATCTGGTTGGCCCTTATCTGTTGAGCAAGTTGCATACTGGATTTGCGATCCCCCCTTTTGAACTCTATGTGATATTCATTATTGTTGTTATGCCATTTGTTGCGAGTCTGGCAGCTCTCAATGTGTTTGCCCAACCTACTTATTATGGAATAGGAAGTCAACGAAGTGTCGTACTCTGTGCATGGGCGCTGGCGCTAATTCATGCATGTCGTCGTGGGCTATTTGAAATCAAGCATGTAGAAAGTGCATTTATATTTCTGGCTTGGGGTTCTTTGTTTGTATATACAGCGGTGACCGTTTTAGTGAACCCGGAGTCTAAATTGGGTGATGGTACTTTTATAAAGGGCGGAATAATTGAAGAGGCATTTTTCAACTTCAACGTTATTTTCATTATTTTTGGCTTTCTCTATTACGTGATGTCCGGCTTCATGAGAAAGAATATTGCCCAATACTTTCTAGCGGTTCCGTTTTTGATTTACATTATTGTCGTTGATATGGGGAGGATGAGATTGCTAGCAATGCTCTTGTCTGTCGTCATATGTGTGGTCCGTTATGGTACGTTTAAACGGGTGCGGTTTTTCAGTATATGGAGTAGTGTTGTTGTTATATTGATAGGGTTGTTTTTTTATCTTTTCGATGCCGATTTTGCCGCTTCCAGGCTGACCAAGTTTGCTGATGCTTTTAAAGTGCTGGTTACAGGTGAAGTGGGCTCAGATGTGTCGGCCAATCAACGTATTTACGAGTCGCTCACTGCTATGCCCTATATTTTAGAGCACTGGTTAATTGGTGCCGGGCGTATCAGTTCTCAGTGGAATGGTGGCTATTCAGGCGTTATCGGGAGTTATTTTTATCCTAGCGATATCGGTATGCTGGGCGCTTTTTTCATGTACGGGTTATTCGGCTGCATGATTTATGCTATTCAGTTTTATTTTGCATGGCGTAATGCAAAATCAATCCCGAAAAACCACCAACATTTCATTTTTCTGGCTTCAATTGTGGGATGTTTGTGGTACTACGCATTACATTCCTTGACTGCAGGATTGTTTGTGCATTTCATTGAAACGGGTATTCTTATGGGTGCGATTTTATATGTTGCAGCTTTTTTGGAAAGGCATACCCAAACATCCGCTGTGTAAGCATGAGTGAGCTTCTCCCGCAAAATTGTCTTCCAAGGATGACATGGAATTAACGTTTTTAAGGAGGGGAAGCAGATAAATGGGGTGCCAAAGCAGGTATGCATGGCCGAGTTCAAAGTGTTGGCGGCCAAGCGAGTGATGTTAGTGCAGTCTATTGGTGCGTTCACAAAGAGCTTGGGGTAAGCAGGCACTACGCCAGCCATGCATTCCAGAGCAAGCATCTAAGGATGCGGCATGGTCTGCTCAATGAGTCGCAAGTGAAATGGTTGGGATAACGCGCCTACGGAAAGCTGGTAGCTTAACTGCCGCTTTATGGAAGGCGAAGAACAGAGGTAAGCCAAATTTATCTTAATATGATTGTTTAACTGAAACAAATGAACCCTGGACATTAAAACATGCGCGATTTTTTAAAAAAGTTAATATCCAAAATTGGTGTGGATTTTGTTGAGAGGGCATTGGCTTTATCGATTTTATCCCAGAAGTTTTATGAAGCCCGTCTTGCGAAACTTTATCCCTCTAGAGAATCTATGTGGGAAGATGCGGTCAATTTATACAATAATCAAAGCATAACTTTTCTTGAGTTTGGTGTTTGGGAAGGGTACTCAATCAACAAATTTTCCGAGTTCAGTAAGCATCAGGATTCCAAATTTTTCGGATTTGATAGTTTCACTGGCCTTCCAGAAGATTGGGTCGGCATTTTCAAACAAGGAGCCTTTGATAAGGGGGGCATCATTCCAAATGTCCAGGATACCCGGATTAAGTTTATTAAGGGCTGGTTTCAAAATACCTTGCCAGAATTTTTGGACCAAAATAGTAGCTCGATCAGTGGAAACTTGATAGTTCATTACGATGCTGATTTGTACAGTTCGACTTTATTTTGCTTGAATGCTATCGATGCATTGAAAATCGATTATATCGCCGTCTTTGACGAGTTTGCAGGCCATGAAGCGAGAGCTCTTTACAATTATTGTCAAATGAGTGGGGCGAAAGTTAAATTTCTAGGCCGGGCTGGCGAAGCTCGACATGCCTCGCAGATGATGTGTCGAATGATGCCGGCAAAAAAATTTGAAATTGAGTGATTGGCTAGACAGCAAGAAGAAAACCACGTCTGATTGGTAAGACAGGCAATATGCCAAAGCTAATGCTTAAAAGAAGCGGAATAAAAGTAAACTAACAAAAGAACAGATAAGGTTGCCCCAAAGCCGTTGCCAAGGTTGAAGTAAAACAACGTTCTTTTTAAAAAAATCCGATGAAGAGTATACCTATGCAGGAAGCAGCGCTGAGTTTAGAGAGAGGGTCTCTACAGCTGAAAGTGGCTGCGCACACCGCGTGGGTAGAATTCTCCAACACAAATTTCTTGAATGCCGGTTTGTTGCTCTGCAAAAATTGAAGCTGGCGGCATGAAAGCCGCCTTTTGGCAGACGAGAAACTGCAGGAAGCACATACAACGAGACTGTTATAAAATATTTTTGCAAAAACTTAATGTTTGGTGTGGGGTGTTGCCCACTTTCTGGTAACTGGGTAGCATTTCACATACGAAATAATTCGGAGATGGTTGAACATGACAAAAGAAGTTTTGACTGCTAAACGGCGTTATACCCCACGTTGTTTTTTTGGGAAATGGTGTGGATTGATAGCCCGAAGGGTACCGTTTATTCCCGGTATAGTAAACATTAAACCTGTACACATCGGTGATTGAGCGGTGATCGGGGCCAATAGCGTCAATAATAGAGACATTCCCGCTGGCGCAATTGTAGTGGGTTCGCAGGCTCGTAATGTTGGATATCGTGCCATGGCAGAGGGTCAATAACATGCTGGCACAACTTGATTCTGAATATATCCGCACTCGGCCAACCAAGATGATTTCAAGGCTGATCAGCTACGCCTTGTTCGAGGGAAGGCCGCTTACCGTGCGCGGGCAGTGGATCAATCCGCTGGTATTTGCACAACTTGCCGTTTGGAAAGTATTACCGCAAATGCGCAGGGTGAAGAAACCTATTTTTATTATCGGCATGGGCCGCAGTGGTACGACGATACTTGGCGTGCTGCTTTCCATGCATCAGGATGTCGGTTTCCTAAATGAGCCCAAAGCGATGTGGCATACCATTCATCCGCATGAGGATGTGAGCGGTAGTTATGATCGTGGTAAAACCAGCTACCGGATGGGAGTTCGGGATGCGACGCCAGATGTCTGCAGGATCGCCCATAAATTGTTTGGCGGCTATTTACTTTCAATTATGTCTTCACGTGTGGCTGATAAATATCCGGAGCTGATCTTCAGAATCCCTTTTGTTCGCGCGATTTTTACTGATGCACGTTTTGTTTTTTTGGTGCGAAACGGATGGGAAACCTGTGCCTCGATCGATTCATGGTCGAAGAGAAAAGGAGATACAAAAGGAAGTGAGACACACGACTGGTGGGGCGTGAATCAACGCAAGTGGCATTTGATGATCGAACAACTGGTCGTGCCTGATCCTTATTTTGCAAACGCACTTGAGGCGATTCGTGGTTTTGACAGTCATCTTGATATGGCAGCTACCGAATGGGTGGTGACTATGCGTGAAGGATTGCGCGTGTGGCGCGAGCATGGCGATGCAGTACATTTGTGCAAGTATGAGGACTTGGTTAATACGCCGGATGCAACGCTAGACAAGTTGCTGAATTTTTGTGAGCTACCAGAGGACAAAAAATTTTTTAGTTATGCCAAGGCGACCTTGCGGCATGCTAAACCCCATGCTTCCTATCAGTTGCATCCTGCAATTTTGCCTCTGTTTCTTGAGACTCTCAATGATCTTGGGTACGCGGCATGACTATTAAAGTTGCCATTATTGAACCGGTCGGCGGGCACTGTGGCTCGGACTACTACGATTTTGGGCTGTGCGGCGGATTATCCGCAGCAGGTGTTGATGTGGTATTACACACTTGCGACGAAACTGTCATCCCTGACAGCTCTGTTTTTGTAGTTCGCCACACTTATTCCAAAATTTACGGTGAATCGGCTGCTTGGTGGCGCGGCTTGCGCTTCGTATACGGAAGTGTACGGGCGGTGTTGTCGGCAGTAATGGAAGGGCGCAAAATTATTCATTTACATTTTTTTTATGTCGGCGTTCTACCCTTGATGAATGTATTACTGGCCAGGCTTGCCGGTCGACTGGTTGTTATTACCGCGCATGATGTGGAATCGTTCGTGTCCTCCCTTGAGGGGAAGTTCATGAGCCGTATGGCTTACCGTCTGGCACACCGTGTCATCGCCCACAACCGGATCAGCCGTGATGAATTGAAAGAGCGTTTGCATGTCCCAGAACATAAAATCACTGTGATTCCCCATGGAAATTATCTGCATGTCTTGCGCTCCATGCCGACAGCAGCTGTAGCCAGAGAAAGGTTGGGTATTCCGCCCCATGCAAAGGTGTTGCTTTTTTTCGGGCAAATCAAAGAGATAAAAGGACTAGATATTTTATTGGACGCGATGCCATCAGTGTTGCAGCACCACCCCGATGCGGTGCTGCTGATTGCCGGCAAGACATGGAAAACGGATTTCTCCGTGTACCAAGCAAGGATTGATACGTTAGGTATTAATAACGCATGTGTTGCGCATATCCGATATGTCCCTGATGAAGATGTGCCACTATATTATGGGGCAGCCGATCTGGTGGTATTGCCTTATCGGCGCATATATCAGAGCGGAGTGCTGGTGATGGCGTTGAGTTACAGTAAAGCGGTGCTGGTGTCGGATATCCCAGGAATGCTAGAAATGGTTCAGGAACATGAGTCGGGCTTTGTATTTAAATCGGGTGACGTTGCCGATTTGGCAAATAAACTAATCGAAATATTTTCCGATTCGGAAACCAGAGACGAAATCGCTCAACGTGGCAAGCGGCTTATGGAGAAGAGTTATGGTTGGTCAAATATTGGCTTGTTAACAAAAACTCTATATGCATCGTTGGACAATTAATTCTTGCCGCTTTTCAGCCGTTTGTTTGTGGGTAAGTATTTGTCTGGGTAGTATGGGTAGTGTTTATGCCGATGTTGGGCAAAAGTTGCCTCCGAAGTGGCCATGGCATGGTGTCAGCATGGGCTTCCCCGAGGCGACCCCTAAAGACCTGGAGCGATATCACCATGAGTTGGGTATAAATGTTGTTCGCTTGCAGGTGAAAGCCAGACAGTTTGCCATGAAACAAAACATCTCCGGCGATAAGGCATTGGATGCCGGATTGCGTTGGGTCGAAGAAATGCTTGATGTGTGCGCGCGTTTGGGTATAGAGGGGATTGTTAACATAAGCCAATTTCCTTTGGATCCATCTAAGCCGGGTCAAACGACCCCTGAGTTTTGGCGAAACCCAGAGTCACGCCTCAGTGTGCTTCACACTGCACAACGTGTAGTCGAACATTTGAGCGGGCGTGGGGATGAGCTGGCCGCCTACGATTTTATGAGCGAACCAGTGATAGCTATGGGGCAAACAAGCGTCATTCCAGGGCCATGGCCTGTATTGCTGCAGCAAATCACCAATATCGTAAATGGCAAGGATAAGAAGAGGTGGTTGCTTGTGTCACCTGGCCCATGGGGAGTGGTGAGCGGATATAAACTTTTTAAACCACCAACTGGTGAGCGATTGATCTGGGGGGCACATATTTATACTCCGCACGCTTTTACGCTTCAGGGAGAAAAGAGCTTGCAAAATGGCGCAAGCTACCCAGGTCTTATTCGACTACGATATTGGAACAAGGTTGTTTTGCGTAACTCTATGCAACCTTTGGTGGATTTCAATAAAAGGAATCCTGGGCCAGTCTTTGTTGGTGAATTCGGTGCCGTACGCTGGGCGGATGGAAGCGAGCAATATCTTCTTGATCTGGCCGATATCTTTGCAGAGCAAGGCTGGGGTTTCGCATATTTCAGTGCGACTGGCTGGCATGGATGGAATCCTGATTACAATAGTGAATATGGAAATAATCAGCAGGCTATATCGCAATTAGTGGGGGATAAGTCCGTGCGTTGGCAAACACTAAGAACAATTTTCAAAGTTCAGGGTGTTCAATAAGTGAACCATATTGGCTTGCCCCGTGTGGCAATTGTTGGTGCGCGAGGAATCCCCGCAAATTACGGCGGATTTGAAACATTTGCCGAGGAGATTGCTGTGCATTTGGTGCAGCATTACGGCTATCAAATAACAGTTGTTTGCGATGCCGAGCAAAATAAATGCAACAACGGTATAGCAGAACATCGCGGCGTTCAATTGCGGTATTCAAGGTTCGCCAAAGGTAATAATGCAATTCGCTATTACCGCGATTCTATTAGGCGTGTTGCTGGCGATCACGAGATTGTTTATTCTTGTGGCCCTGCTGGCGGAATGTTCTCTTACATTGTGCATAACCATGGCGGCATGATGCTGGTAAACCCCGATGGCCTTAATAGCCGTCGCTCCAAGTGGCGTTGGCCGGTTAAGATAGGTTTTCGAGTGTTTGAATGGTTGTCATCTCGTTTGAGTGATGTGGTAGTGTGCGATTCGGCCGCCATTGATGATTACATTCGTTCCAGTTACGGCATTCGCAAAACTTATGTGGCTGAGTATGGCGCATATGAGAATCCTTTTATTAATAGAGTTCATGTTGGTGAGTTTCTCAAGCCGTATGGCTTGATGCCGAGCGGGTACCATCTTGTGGTAAGCCGTCTTGAACCCGAGAATAATGTCGAGACGATAGTACGCGGATTTTCCAGCAAAGTCCGGAAGTATCCTTTGGTCGTGGTGGGTAATCTTAAAAACTCGGCATACGTGCGCAAGTTACAGGAATGTGCCAGCTCGCAAGTGCGCTTTGTTGGCGGAATTTATGTACCTGATACGCTGTCCGCAGTCAGAGCAAAGTCAATTGCTTATTTTCATGGCCATTCGGTTGGCGGGACGAATCCATCTTTGCTTGAGGCTATGGGATCGAGAAACCTTTGCGTATGTCATGATAACGTTTTTAACCGTGAAGTGGTGGGTGAGTTTGGGTTGTTTTTCTCCTCGGCGAATGAAGTAGATAACTTGATTGGCGAGATCGAAAATGGAGCTAGTGATGAAAGATTCGAGTCAATGCGAACAGGCGTGCTTGAGCGAGTACGGAGTTATTACAACTGGGAGAATATGGCGAGGAAGTATGATGTTTTGTTCCGGCAAGCTATGAAGTAATTATATGACGCTACCCAACTTTATGATCGTCGGTTCGGCGCGCTGTGGCACAACATCGCTGTTCTACTACCTAAAGCAACATCCCGATATTGGCTTGCCAGAAAAAAAAGAACCCAAGTTCTTTAGTTCTCTAGGGATCGAATTTCCACACCGTGGGCCTGGGGATAACACGGTTGACGAGGGTGTAATCAAGGATCGCGCAGAATATGAAAAGCTGTTTCAGGGATTGGGGGATCGTAAGAAAATTGGTGATGCCAGTTCCGACTATCTTTATTACCACCATCACACTGCGCAAATGATTCGCGATACGACTGGCGACATCCCAATTATAATTATCCTGCGTAACCCGGTAGAGCGTGCTTATTCTGCCTATAATAATCTGCGACGTGATCAGCGAGAAAAACTTTCTTTTCGCGAAGCACTTGCGGCTGAAGATAACAGATTGGCGGAGAATTGGGATTGGATGTGGGCATACAAATCTGGAGGATTGTATGCAGCACAGGTTGAGACGTTTCAGAATATTTTTTCGCGCGTAAAAATTGTGCTGTTTGAAAACCTGATTCATGATGCCCAATCCGAAGTGAAGGATATTCTTGATTTTCTTGGCGTTGATCCGTCTGTGCCGATTAATACTGAAAAACGATATAGCCATTCCGGGAACTCTAACAGCGTAATTTTGAGATGGTTCATGCAACGGGGCAATCCTCTAGCGTTTAGCGTCAGGAAAGCTTTGTTGACAGTTTTCCCTCGCTCGTTCCTGGAGAGCTTGGCAGGGAGGGTGTTGTATAAGGAAACTATGGGTGAAACGGAATTGGCTTATTTGCGAGCATATTTCAGGGATGATATAAAAAAATTGGAGCGGCTGATCAAGCAGGATTTGTCGTCGTGGATGGGCACGGTTTGAATATTCTGACATTCGATCTGGAAGATTGGTTTCATGTTCTTGATCATCTGGGCGTGGAGGACCCCGCATCATGGCCGCACTATCCGAGCCGTGTGGAAGAAAATACCCGGAGAATACTGGATCTGCTGGATGCAAAAGGGAAGAAAGCAACCTTCTTCTGTTTGGGTTGGGTTGCTGAAAAATACCCAAATCTCATTATGGATATCGTGGGACGAGGCCATGAGCTTGGCACGCACTCTTATTTTCACCAGTTGGTTTACAGGCAGAGTCGATCTGATTTTCGCGAGGATGTTTTGCGCTCTAAATCAACATTGGAAAATATTGCGGGCCAAGAAATTATAGCATATCGTGCACCAGGTTTTTCCGTAACTCCAGAAACACCTTGGGTGTTCGATGAGTTGGTAGAGGCGGGCTTCAAGTACGATTGTTCTATTTTTCCGATGCAGCGCGCGCATGGTGGTTTTCCGGGCTTGCCATCTATGCCTTTTATTTTGGAGCGCGCTGGTGGGGAAATTATAATTTTACCAATGAACACCTTTAGATTTTTTGGGCAAAATATAGTCTTTTCTGGCGGAGGGTATTTTCGGTTGTTTAATTATCAGCTTATACGTTTCATGATGCTGCGCTCTGAATATGTGATGACATATTTTCATCCGCGTGATTTTGATGCAAATCAACCGATGATTCCAGGATTGAGTATGACGAGGCGTTTTAAAAGCTTCGTAGGGTTGCGTGGCGCACTATCAAAGCTGGATATGCTCCTTGAGGAATTTGAATTCCAAAGTCTTAAATCTGCTGTAATTCAACTCGATATGTTGCAATTGCCTAGACTAAAATTATTTTTACATTGATGTGGTTGAAAATGTAAGCATTCCTTGGCTTTCTTGTTAAGCCTGGAAATCGATACAAACATTTTCTAGTGCATGTAGTGTAACTGTATCACACTACTTTTGGTTTTTGAATTAGGATGACGATAAGAGTAAAGTGGCTGGGGCATGCGAAGAGTCTTTGGAAACTCAAACGCATAGTTATTGTAGGCCAAAGATATTTTTAGCTGGCTATATATGGTTTATCCAAGTTCAGCGTAGGATGTGAAATTATAACGATTGGATTCCCATGCATTTCTTTACAGTTTCCTTTTTGGTTTGTGTTTCGCTGATATTGTTGTTGCGTAATGCGGCACTAAATCTGGATATCGTAGACCACCCCGGGGGGCGTAAGCAGCATGACCGGCCAACTCCAACGGTGGGCGGGTTGGCCATGTTTTTTGGAGTTCTGATCGCATTAATTTCTGGTGATGAACTACATAGAAGGGTCGCAATTTTAGTCGGGATTGCCGCTTTGTTGGTGGCGCTTGGCGTACTCGACGATAAACGCGGATTGTCGGTTTCGTTACGTATGATGATCCAAGTGTTTCTTGTGTCTGTAGTTGTCGTTGGGGCAGGTGGTACTATCACACACTTAGGCGCCTTGTTTGGCGGCGGTTTTGATATTCCGCTCAAAATGTTTGCGATACCGTTCAGCATAGTTGCCTTTGTTGGCGGAATCAACGCGATAAACATGATTGACGGGGCGGACGGCATGGCAGGAAACATGGCATTGATTACAACACTGGGTGTGGCGGTGATTTTTTCTATTTCAGGAGCAGACCGGCTGATGCCTTTGACTTGGGCGCTGCTTGGCGCCTTGATGGGCTTTCTGCTGCTGAATTCACGTTTTTTTGTCAAGCGTGCATGGGTATTCATGGGGGATGCCGGAAGCATGTGGCTGGGGCTGGTGCTGGGCTGGTTCATGGCGCAGGTTACGCTGGTCCCTATATCAGCGGAGCCTGCCTTGGTATTGTGGTTGTTTGGCATCCCTTTGATAGACACGCTTGCCGTGATGACGCGGCGGATGAAGCGCAGGCAGTCTCCGTTTGCTGCCGATCGTACGCATATTCATCATGTGCTGGAAAATGCCGGGTTTTCGGTCAGAAATACTGTGATGGTGCTAAGTCTGGCGCAGTTATTACTGGTTGGAATTGGCGTGTGTTTTTATATGATCAAAGCGCCTGCTTTTGTAGTGTTCTGGAGCTTTATTGTGCTGATGGCGGCGTATTTCTATCGGCTACGCCAATATAATTGAAACGAAAGTGTCTTCGATGAATTTTATTGCGGAACGCAGGCTGCCCCGACTAATTGTTTTCATTATTGTGTTTGCGATGCTGCTGTTTTGCAACGTTTCGTTTAGTGTTGAGCAGCAATCATGCAAAATTCTTGATCATGATCTGGCACAGGGCGTTTATAGCGGCGGATGTAAAGACGGGCTGGCGCATGGCTATGGCACCGTTAGCGGCATGAGCAGTTATCGGGGCGATTTTTACGCAGGGAAAAAACATGGCAAGGGCGACAAAACCATGCCAAACGGCGACCGCTATGTTGGCGATTTCAGAGATGACTACCGGCACGGAAAGGGCGTTTATATTTGGGGGAGCAAAACGCCATGGGCAGGTGATCGTTACGAGGGTGAATATCAGCGTGATTTGCGTCATGGCCTGGGAGCCTACAAGTGGAGCAATGGGGATCGTTATGAAGGGCTATGGAAAGATGATTTGCGTTTGGGGCTTAGTGTGATGGAGAAGCGCCGTGCGGAAGCAGCCGCTGCAGCCGAAAAAGGAGTGAAGGTTGGCGCAAAATTGTGCGCTGATGAAAAATGGGATTTGCTGATACGCCAGCGATTGCTTGGTAAAATTGAGAGCATCATTGGCGATGCCGTCAGGGTGCGCATCCTTGAGGTCGAAGGAGGTTATTTCAAATATCAGGGTAAAATATTAACAGCCGGTGATGAGTTTGTTGATGAGGCTTTGCATTGGCAAGCCTGTGAACAAAATTGAATTCAAAGTTTCCGATAGTGTTGCTCTTTCCCTTTCAAAAACACACATCACTTGATTTATAAGTGGTCTGTTTTGCTTATTTTTCAATGAAAATTGTTTGCAAACCTGGGATAACTACTTTTCCCCTCCCGTCTGTTATTTTTGCCTTTTTGTCAGCCTGTCTCGCTTCGAATACATTTGCACATCCCAATATCAATGGTGAAACAGGCTATATCAATATGCCGAGCGGGCGTGTCGATGCAGACGGCACATTTCGCATGGGCTATAGTTTCGCAAAGCCATATGCTTCGATATGGAGCAGTGTGGTATTTATGCCGCGCATGGAATTTTATGCGCGCTATACACGCATCATGACCGGTGCAATTGGCGCCAGTAATCCGTACTGGCAAGGTTATGGTGACTACAAGGATAAAGTGGCTAGCGGTAAGTTTATCTTGCTTGAGGAGGGCCGGTTTACGCCTGCGGTTGCATTTGGGATCAATGATGTGCAGGGGACGGGGCTTTTTAAATCAAAATACCTGGCGGCCAGCAAGCAGTTCGGTGATTTGGAAACAACGATAGGCGTCGGTAAGGGGCGCATCAGGGGGGGGTTTGCCGGAATGCGGTATGAGCCTGAAGCGTGGAATGGGATTGCACTGGTTGCAGAGTACGATGCCAACAACTACCGCCAGGATCTGTATGCATCACAAACTGGGGTTGACCAGCGCAAGAAGGGGGTTGGCTTGGCTCTGGAGCATCGCTGGGGCTGGCTGGGCTCGCAGCTTTCATACCGTGAAGGCAAACTAGGTATCAATATTTATGTGTCCGTCCCCTTTGAAGAAAAAGAATTTGTTCCAAAGATTGATGAGCCGCCGGCAGATAATGAGGTGGTCATACGCCCCGATTTCGCGCAGTGGAATGCAGACCCGCAGTATCAGCGCGATTTGATTGAAAAGCTGTACAGGCAGGACTTCAAGAATGTCCATCTCGACGTTTCGGAGCATGCGGTCGAGGCGACCCTGACTAATACCCGTATTTCGTTGCCAAGCCGTGCGGTGGGGCGTGCCGTACGTAGCATTGTATTGAGATCTCCCGAAGAGATAAGCGAGGTCAAGATTCACTACACGGTCAACGATATGCCGTTTGCAACCTATACCTTCAAGGATACCGGCATGCTGCAGCGTTATTTTAACGGGCTGGAGAGCCGTAAACAGCTCGCGCCTTTTGTTTCAATCGAGTATGCGAAACCGCGAAAGATTGAGGGCAAGGAGTTGACGCCGGTCGATATGGAAGCTTTTTCCAAAACGTATCTGGACGGGGATGATGGAAGCCCTATCAGTTTCCGCAGCGAGGGTGGAGATCTGGGCAAGGTCCGGGTTGCGCCCGGCTTGGGGTTTTATTTTAACGATCCCAGTGGCGCACTCCGGTATGAAATGTTCATCAACGCGCAGTATGGGAAGCAGATGGGGGAGGGGCTATTTTTCAATTCGGCTGTTGAGTTGACATTGAAACAGAATGTGAGTGGTGTGCGGCAGGCTTCAAACAGCCTTTTGCCACATGTGCGTACTGATATTGCCGAATACAAGAAAAATGGAAAATTCAAACTGACCCAGGCGGTTTTGAATAAATTCTATTATCCCAGCCAGCGGGTCTATGTCCGCACCTCAGCTGGTATTTACGAAGAAATGTTCGGGGGTGTGGGTGGTCAGGCGTTGTATATTCCTGAAAATGCTCCTTGGGTGCTTGATGTGAGTGTAGATGCACTCAAACAGCGCGATGTCGGCGGCGGGCTTGCATTCCGGGAATATTCTACCGTAACGGCATTGGCCGCCCTGCATTACCGTTTTCAGTCGGAGAATTTGACGGCAGTCGTGCGTGCCGGGCGATTCCTTGCCAGGGATCTGGGAGCGCGTTTTGAGTTGAAGCGCCGCTACCGTTCCGGTTTCGAGGTGGGTCTGTGGTATACGCTGACCAATGGTCGCGACATCACGACACCCGGCTCTCCGGCGCATCCCTATCGTGACAAAGGGGTGTTTATGTCGATTCCCTTTAATTCAATGTTGACCAAGGATACTCAGGCTGTTCCAAAAGTAGCGATCTCGCCTTGGACGCGTGACGTGGGCCAGATGGTGGCTTCGCCCGGTGATTTATATGACATGCTGGAGCCGGCCTACATCAACATGCACGACCGAGACGGATTGCAGTATTTCGGCGATCTGGATGATAGCTATGACTAAGCGGCCCAATACCGCAGCAATATACTGCCAATACCATTTTTTAAAGGTTTATGAAATATTCAGAATAAAGTGTAGTTTTTTGTAGCTATGGATTAGATGTAACTGAAGGAAGCCTTCGCTGCTATAACGAGGTAATTGGGTATTTCTATTGCAAAGCTGGTGGGGTAGTCCGTTGATTTTTGGTTGTTGCCAGACAACAGGGATTGTTGCCATGGTGGCACTATAGGTGTTTGATTGTCTGGCACAGAAGAAAATATGGATGCCAAACATCAGATCTGATATTAATTATGGCAGTGTGCTGCACTTAAAATTTTAAAAGTTGGCTGGATTTACGTGGTCAAATAAAATTTTTTATCTTTGATAAAAAAATAATATCCTGGCTGAATCCAGAAGAAGATATGACTTCTGGAGAATTTCTCCAGCTTCCCCATAAAACTTCATGTATTGGCTTTAACCCACACGATTCAAAATTAATTCTGAAGAAGTCGAAATAATAGCCAATTGCAACTTCTGGCATAGATTTTTTGTAAAAATAATGATCTTGCTCATTATAAATAAATGAAAAGCTACTCGTTTCCCTACCCTTGTCCATAAGGAATGAGGTAACCATGCAGATGCCTCCGGGTTTCAACATTCTTGATATTTCAACAATATAGTTTTTAACTTCATCTGTTAGCATGTGTGTAAAAACAGAAACCAAGAAGATCACATCAAACGCGTTATCATCGTAAGGAAACTTGTATGTATTTGCTCGTTCCTTTCCATCCGGGTTGTATTCATCATTGTGAACATCAAAGAAGTCAAAGCGAAAACCTTTTTTGATGAATGCAGGCTGGTTTTTGCATGATTCTAGAGAAACTCTTTCGATATCCATTCCAATGAAATTGCCTTTGTCAAGGATGTTGGACAGCGCAAATGCAGTTCTGCCGCATCCACAACCGATTTCTAAAACTTTAGACTCGTTGTTAAGAAAAGCGTAAGTCTGCAAATGATTGGCTAATTGATTTCCATACCGATAGAAATTTTGCCCCCCGAATTGCTTGGTTACCCCATTTGACCGAACTCTGATTGAGTAGGGAGGCAAATAAGATATCCCATGTAATGACCGAACAATATAGTCTATTGGGCTGATAGCTTTAATGATTAGATTGAGTACAGGGTTTTTCCAAGAAACCCCTGGGAAGATTATTTTTAATAACGTTTTTAGCATCTTGTTCGTTTTATGCAAATTCGGAGTGAAGCGATATTTTGGGCACTATATGTAAGATGGATGGAATGCGATAGTGCTAGTCTTTTTGGATGGCTGGTCGGGGTTACATTGATGAGCTGCGCAAAAGTTATGTCTCTTGCTATATGCTCACATTCAGAACGATACCAGATTTATGCCTTTTATTATGTAGAACATACTCTAGCCGAAATAGCCTATCCTTTGGGATAGCAATCAAACCATATTTCAACAGCGAAACGGGGCGCAATTGTGTCGAATAAGTTGTCAGCCACAGCAAGTGCAGAGCATGGCGAAAGATTGATGTGCAGTGAATGCAGGAAAATTGGGTGATACAAACTGATAGCTCATCCAAAAGAAGCTTTGGTTGAAAATGGGACGCATGACATCTTGAGCACGGCTCACCCGCTTATCCTTATCGCGATAAAGATGTCTTCATGTCGATCCCGTATAGCTCGATGCTGACCAAAGATACTCAGGCTGTTCCAAAAGTAGCAATCTCTCCGTGGACGCGCGATGTGGGGCAATTGGTGGTTTCTCCGGGCGATTTATATGACATGCTGGAGCCGACTTACATAAACATGCACGACCTAGACGGATTGCAGTATTTTGGCGATCTGGATGATAGCTATAACTAAGCGGCCCAATACCGTAGCAATAAGCTTTCAATGATTTGTTTAGTGTTTATGCATTGAACTTAAGAGGGTTTACAACAGTCATAGAAAATGGTAATAACAAATTGCATTTAAAGCACGTTTTTGATTGGCGATGGTGCGACGTGTTAACGTGAATTGGCAGGGGCTTAAATGAGCGGGTCGTTTGAGTGGGCAAAAATATTTATTTTTATCTGGCTGGCTTCAGTACAGGATTCTGCTTGGGCTGCCGGTGGGTATATTTTTGATATTGCAGGCTCGGTTACTATTGCAGTCGATAAATATGCACCACGTCCAGCGGTAATAAACCATCCTGTCACCCCCGGCACAACAATCAGGACTGGTGAAAGGAGCTACGCAGTGCTGAAGTTTGAGGATGGGTTGGTGGCCAACATGCAGTCCAATACTACCTTTAAGGTGCGTGAATATCGTTTTGACCCCAAGAGTATGGAAAATAGCAATATTGCCTTTTCCTTGCTGAAAGGCGGGGTGAGCATTACTTCCGGGTTGATTGGTAAGCATAATAAGGATGCATTCAGGCTTGCACTCCCGAATTCCACAATAAAAACCCGAGGAACAAAGTTTCTGGCTGTTGTGGACAAGAATACAAATTACGTAAAAGTTTTGTCTGGAGGCGTAGGCATGGTCAATGCGACAGGCCAGACCGAATTTACCTCCGGGCAGACTGCACTGGCGTCTTCGGCAACTTCACGGCCTGCCCCCGTTTCGGGCTCTTCGGTACCCGCTGGTACATTTAGCCAGCTGGCCGCCATTTCTGAAACACGGCCTGCAGCCAAGCCAGTCACTGCATCTGTTGTTGCGCCAGCAGCCACAGTAGCTTCTGTAGCGCCGCCAGTAGTTGCCGCACCAACCTCTGCAGTACCTGTAGTAGCGCCAATTCCTTCGCCAGTCAGGGTTGCACAGGGCCGGCTGCCGAAAAATGATGAGGATAGAGGTGCGTTAATAACTGGCATGCCAAGCTCGACACCCGGGGGAGCCGCAATGGGTGGTGCAGCAATTGCGCCAATTTTTCCACCAGCGCCGGCCGGTTTGTCCAGTAGTGCTGTTGCCTGGGGTGCCGGAGCAGCTGTTCTTGTTTCGGTTGCTGTCAAAGGAAAATCGACCACTCAACATTAGAGTTGATCGATAGATTGGGTAGTAATCCTTAAAACGTTGCTTGGGGAAGCCGACCAATACTTGAGTTTGGTTTCTCATAGCGCTTGTTTGTGCCAAGCTTGATGGTGCCGGGGGAGGGACTCGAACCCTCACGCCATCGCTGGCACCGGATTTTGAGTCCGGCACGTCTACCAGTTCCATCACCCCGGCTAAGCGGGTCGCATTATCCATGATGCGGTGCGCCACATCAACTACAATCCCGCTTTTGCACATTTTCGTTGTCGCTCATGCGTACTGATGAATTTGATTTTGCCCTGCCTGAGCGGTTGATCGCGCAGCATCCGCCGGAGCAGCGCGGCGCCGGTCGTATGTTGTATGCGCACGATGGGTTGCTGGAAGACCGTCTTTTTGCCGATGTGCCGCAGTTGGTCAGGCCGGGTGATGTGCTGGTGCTGAACGACACGCGCGTGATCAAGGCACGCTTGTTGGGCAGCAAGGAGAGCGGCGGTAAGATCGAGGTCATGGTCGAACGCGTGCTGGATGAGCACGAGGTGCTGGCGCAGGTGCGTGCCAGCAAGTCGCCCAGGGCAGGCAGCCTGTTGCTGCTGGCAGGGAATCTGCCGGTAAAAGTGCTGGGAAGGGAAGGCGAGTTTTTTCATCTGCGCTTTGGTGGTGATGAGTCGGTGCTGACCTTGCTGGAGCGCCATGGCAGCCTGCCGCTGCCGCCTTACATCACACATGCGGCCGATGCCGAGGATGAGCAGCGCTACCAGACGGTGTTTGCGCGCGAAGCCGGCGCTGTAGCGGCTCCCACGGCGGGGCTTCATTTCGACGAGGACATGCTGCAGGCGTTGCATAATAAAGGGGTGCGGATCGTCTATGTCACGCTGCATGTCGGTGCCGGGACGTTCCAGCCGGTGCGCGCCGCGAATATTGAAGGGCACGCCATGCACAGCGAGCGGTATGTGATCCCGCAGGAGACCGTGGATGCGATAGCGCAGGCGCGCGATGCGGGTGGGCGGGTGATCGCGGTGGGTACGACCAGTCTGCGTGCGCTGGAGAGTGCGACAGGGGAAGGCGGGCTGCGGGCTGGCAGCGGCGAGACCCGCATCTTCATCACGCCGGGCTACCGCTTCCGCGCGGTGGATGTGCTGCTCACCAATTTTCACCTGCCCCGGTCCACGTTGCTGATGCTGGTATGCGCGTTCGGCGGCATGGAGCAGATGCTGGCGGCATACCGCCATGCGGTGGAGCAGCAATATCGCTTTTTCAGCTATGGCGATGCGATGTTGATCGAAAGACAGTTGCAGGGCGGGTGAGACCGCCGTTTATGGATAATTCCGGGCTGGGCCCGGCCTGTGGATCATGAATTTTACTTTGCACAATACTGACGGATATTCCCGCCGCGCCACTTTGTATCTGGCGCACGGGGAGGTGCAGACGCCGGCTTTCATGCCGGTCGGCACCTATGGGACGGTGAAGGCGATGAGCCCGCTCGAATTGCATGAGATCGGTGCCCATATCGTGCTGGGCAACACTTTCCATCTGTGGCTGCGCCCCGGGCTCGAGGTCATCGGGGCGCACGGCGGGCTGCATCGTTTCATGGGGTGGGATGGGCCGATATTGACGGATTCCGGCGGATTCCAGGTGTTCAGCCTGGGCGCGTTGCGCAAGATCACCGAGGAGGGGGTGAGATTCCAGTCGCCGGTGAATGGCGACAAGCTTTTTCTCACGCCGGAAGAGTCGATGCGCATCCAGCGGGTGTTGAATTCCGACATCGCCATGGTTTTCGATGAGTGCACCCCGTATCCGGCGACTGAAGCCGAGGCGGCGGATTCGATGCGCCTGTCGTTGCGCTGGGCGGCGCGTAGCAAGAACGCGCATGGCGACAGCGCCAACGCGTTGTTCGGTATCGTGCAGGGCGGCATGTATGAGAACTTGCGCGATGAATCGCTGGCCGTTCTGGTGAACATCGGCTTTGACGGCTATGCGATCGGCGGACTGTCGGTGGGCGAGCCCAAGGAGGATATGCTGCGCATCCTCGCGCACACCGCGCCGCAGTTGCCTCAGGACAAGCCGCGCTACCTGATGGGTGTCGGCACGCCGGAGGATATCGTGGCGGCGGTGGCGCAGGGGATCGATATGTTCGACTGCGTGATGCCGACGCGCAACGCGCGCAACGGCATGATGTTCACCCGCCATGGCGACATCAAGATCAAGAATGCCCAGTACCGGATGGATATGCGCCCGCTGGATGAGGCGTGCACCTGCTATACCTGCCGCAATTTTACCCGTGCCTATCTGCACCATCTGCACCGCCTGGGCGAGATCCTCGGGGCGCGCCTCAACACGATCCACAACCTGCATTATTACCAGCAGTTGATGGGAGAGATTCGTACTGCGATTGAGTCGGGCGCTTTGGATACATTTTCCGCACGCTTCTATCAAATGCGTGGAACAGGAGTGTAAGGAATTGTGTTGCCACGAGAATAGATATATTATTCACCATGTTATGTTGGTTCTCTTTGGTTATTATGGTACTTTGTTTTCGGTTGCCCTTTGTTAAGAGTCAGTCGCTGTAAAGGCGGGTTGATAACTAGGCAAATTTGCATGATTGCCTGGCGTTATTTCATGACAGGATTTGTTCGACTCGTTCCCAAATATTCAGGAGGATACTAAATTGAATTACAGAATTCGCAATGCCAGCGTAGTGTTATTTACAATTAGTCTTGCATCGTCCTTTTTTATAGTGGGTTGTGGCGGAAGCGGAGATGCAGCCAGCGGAGGCGCTCCGAGCCTGAAAAGCGCCTTATATTCCATTCTGAGTACCGCGCCGGTGATTTCAAATACCCTGCAACACCAGACCAGCGTCGGTATCCCTGGCGCTAATGTGAGCTATGTCGCCGACAAGACTGGCGTCGCCGGATTTGGTGCGGCCAAAATCACTGTGGCAAGTGCGGTTTCTGATGTGAATGGTAATGCCAGCGTGGCTGTACCAGCCGACACATACACTGCCCAGCTTTCCACGCTCCCTGCTGATTTGGTTACCGGGGAGAATGCGGCGTATTTTGCTGCTGAAACCGTTACGGCAAGCGGCGTAAAAAGCTACAAGGCTGATCAGTACACCGTGCCTATCACTTCACCCTCTCCGCTTCTCAGTGTGGAAGTTTCTGTTTACCAGACTGACAGTGCCGGTAATGTAGACTGGGGGAGCTATACTAAAACTGTTGATCCGGTGACTGGGGCCGTTACGTCATCCAGACGCAATCCAATTGTATATTTGAAGACCACGCCTATTGCAGGAGGCGCCTTGACAGATACCGAAGTCATTGAGCTCTTCAAGGGTAATTACCGGATGGTGATTCGAGCTACAGCGGCTGCAGCCGTTCCGCCTGCTGTCACCCCTGTTTTGGCTCCCTATATCAGCCCTGTTATTACAGTCGCGGGCACTGGTGCCACTGTGAGCAATCCGGTCACCTTGGCTGCTCCAAGCAAGGCGCCGACCATCACGCTAAAAGACACTCTTGGCGCTCCAATTACGACAGGATACACAGTGGAGTTCTATGAGAGCACCAATCAAATCCTGGTCGGGACGGCTATAACGGACCCTGTTACGGGTACCGCATCTGTAGGCGCACCCAGCGGGGCGACAGGCATCGTAGCCAAGATTTTCGCTCCTGCAGGCCCCTACAGTGGTGTCCATGTCTTCAGTGACATAAATGTAACCTCGTCTGCTACCTTGCAGCAGTACACCGTTTCAGGCCAGCTTCAGCCATCGAGCGGTACACTTAACGCAACTGCCATTCCCACGGTCTATGCGCTGGCTGATTCCGGTCTTGGGCGGTGGGCTGATAGCCAAGTGGCTTCGGTTGCTGCGACTGCCGGCACAGGAGTTTACTCGCTTACTCTCTTTGGCAGTTCACCGGCCCTTAACTACAATCTTTTGGCAAGCAATGTAACAGGCTTTCCCGATGTAACGAAGCTGAGTGTTGCAGTCGGCAATGCGCCTCTTTCTGCCCAGAATATTACCGTAGCCCCGGGGGGGCTGATCATGGGCAGGATTCAAACGGAAGGTTCGTCGCCTTTGGCGAACGTCACGGTGTCCGTATATGGGACTGCCGCTGATGGGATTATTGACCTTGTTAACTCCCAGGTTACGGATGTCAATGGCAATTACTCTTTGCAGGTACCCTACGGAACATACTTTCTGCTGGTCAATGGTGCAGTTTCAGATGGTATTTCTGTCAGTGCAGCAGCTCCGACGGTCTCGAAAAACCTTACGCAGTTTGTTATGAATGGCCAGGTAAGCAAAAGCATTGGTTCTACAACGCAGGGTGCCTCCGGAGCTACGGTTCATGCAGGTAATCAACAGGCAACGACGAGCCCTCTGGGTGTTTACACGATCAGCGTGATGGAGGGCAAGAACTGGATATGCGCGATGCCTTCAGCAGCGAATGACCCTACCTATGGTTATGCGTGCAACCTGAATGTGCTCGTAGATGCAGCTAGCGTTGCAGCGTCTAGGCAGTAGAGCGGCTATGCGATAAGTGTGTACAGGCGAAGCTTGCAATAGTTTTGCTGCCGCAAGTATTATCCTGCTGCAGGCATTTGTAAAAATGTAAGTTGCAGGTTAAGCATGATTGTTTTGTATTAGATCTTGAATATTCGCTTCATTTTTGGTTAATCACATTGGCAAAATAGCGGGCTCCGGTCCGCTATTTTGCATGGTTAATCCAAAGTATATACAGATGAGTACGTCAGGCAGGTTTCGCTTCGTGCTAAAATACTCGCCTTTTGTTTCATCTACTGGAGATTGAATGATGTTCATCAATAATGCTTATGCGGAAGCTGCCGCGCCGGCGCAAAGCGCAAGCCTCATGGATTTCATGCCATTGTTTGCCCTGATCGCGGTGTTTTACCTGCTGGTGATACGCCCGCAATCCAAGCGCGTCAAGGAGCAAAAGGCGATGATCGAAGCGCTGCAGCGCGGTGACGAGGTGATCACTTCGGGCGGCGAAGTTGGGCGTGTCAGCAAGGTATACGAGCAATATGTCGGCGTCGAGCTCGCTGAAAACGTCGAAGTCACGGTACAGAAGATCGCGATCCAGAGCGTATTGCCCAAGGGAACCATCAAGGCCATCAAGTGATTATTCCGGGCTGGTGAATGCCTGTGTACCGCGCATGAGTACAGCCATCAAGAGGTCGTTATGAATCAATACCCATTGTGGAAATATCTGCTGATCCTGGCAGCGTTGCTGGCAGGTCTTATCTATACCCTGCCGAATTTTTTCGGTGAGTCGCCTGCCGTGCAGGTGTCGCCGTCACGCGCCAGCATGAAAGCAGATGCCGCATTGCTGGCGGATGTCGAAAGCGCCCTGAAGGCAAGCAGTCTTTCCCCTGATGCGATCACCCTGGACGGTAACAGTGTCAAGGCACGCTTTGCCGATACCGATCGCCAGTTGAAGGCGAAGGATGTGCTTTCCAACAAGCTGGGCGATGACTATGTGGTCGCGCTCAATCTGCTGCCACGGTCACCGCAGTGGCTGACCGATCTTTACGCGCTTCCCATGTATCTGGGCCTTGATCTGCGCGGCGGGGTGCATTTCCTGCTGCAGGTGGATATGAAAGCCGCCCTGGATAAGGCGCTGGAATCTGCCACCGGCGATATCCGCAGTGCGTTGCGCGAGCAGAATGTCCCTTATTCCGGCGTGACCCGCGACGGGAACCTGTTGCTGGTGAAGTTCCGCGATGCCGCAGCGCGCAGCAAGGGTGAGGAAGAGCTGAAAAAGCGTTTTTCCGATTTTCAGCTGAGTGACAAGGATGCGGGCGGGGAGCTGTTCTTGCAGGCGACGCTCAAGCCGGAAGCCGAGCGGCGTATCCAGGATTCTGCCGTGCAGCAGAACCTGATGACCTTGCGCAATCGCGTCAATGAACTGGGGGTTGCCGAGCCGGTGATCCAGCAGCAGGGCCTTGACCGGGTAGTGGTGCAGTTGCCCGGGGTGCAGGATACGGCACGTGCCAAGGATATCCTGGGGCGTACCGCGACACTGGAAATTCGCATGGTGGACGAAGAGCATCAGATCACGCCGGGTGCCGCAGTGCCATTCGGCACGGACATGTTCAAGGATCGCGAAGGCAATCTGTTGCTGGTGAAGAAGCAGGTGGTGCTCACCGGCGAGCGCATCAACGACGCGCAGCCCGGATTTGATAGTCGCAACAACGAACCCGCGGTGCATATCAACCTGGACGGCGTCGGGGCACGCAAATTCAAGGAGGCGACACGCGAGAATGTCGGCAAGCGCATGGCGATCATCCTGTTTGAAAAAGGGAAAGGCCAGATCGTCACGGCACCGGTCATTCGCGAGGAGATCGGCGGCGGGCGTGTGCAGATCAGCGGCCAGATGAATACCATGGAAGCCCAGGATACCGCGCTGCTGCTTCGTGCCGGCGCGCTGGCAGCGCCGATGGAGATCATCGAGGAGCGCACCGTCGGGCCCAGCCTTGGTGCGGAAAACATCAAGCGGGGTTTCGATTCCACCAAGATCGGCTTTATCATGGTCGCGGTGTTCATGTCCGTCTATTACCTGATGTTCGGCGTGGTTTCCGTGGCGGCGCTGGGCGCCAACCTGCTGTTGCTGGTGGCGCTGCTGTCGATGATGCAGGCCACGCTGACCTTGCCCGGCATGGCGGGTATCGCCCTGACGCTGGGTATGGCGATCGATGCGAACGTGCTGATCAACGAACGTATCCGGGAGGAGTTGCGTAACGGGGTGACGCCGCAGGCGGCGATCCATGCCGGGTATGACCGTGCGTTCGGCACCATCATCGATTCGAATATCACCACCCTGATCGCCGGTATCGCGCTGTTCATGTTCGGCTCGGGGCCGATCAAGGGTTTTGCGGTGGTGCTGTGCCTGGGCATCCTGACTTCGATGTTCAGTGCGGTGCTGATCTCGCGTGCGCTGGTGAATCTGATTTACGGACGCAAGGCGCGTCTTGCCAAGGTGGCAATAGGTTAGGGGAAGCGGTATGGAATTTTTCAAGATCAAGCGCGATATTCCGTTCATGAGCTATGGGCGTTTTACTACGTCCATCTCACTGGCGACATTTCTGCTTGCGGTATTTTTCCTGGCAACCAGGGGGTTGAACTTCGGTGTTGATTTCACCGGAGGCACCGTGATCGAGGTTCATTACGCGCAACCGGCAGAATTGCAGAAGGTGCGCGAGCAGCTCACCAGAAAGGGTTTCCCGGATGCGCTGGTTCAGAACTTTGGCTCCAGCCACGATGTCCTTATCCAGGTGCCGGTAAAGGAAGAGATCGCCGGGGCGCAGTTGAGCGAACATGTGCTTGCGAATCTGCGCGAGCAGGACGCCACGGTGGAGATGCGCCGCGTCGAGTTCGTCGGCCCGCAGGTGGGCAAGGATCTGGTCGAGAACGGCGCATTGGCCCTGTTGCTGGTCAGCCTGGGTATCGTCGGTTATCTGTGGCTTCGTTTCGAATGGAAATTCGGCCTTGCCGCCATTTTGGCCAACCTGCATGACGTGGTGATCATCCTCGGCTTCTTTTCCTTTTTTCAATGGGATTTTTCCCTGTCCGTACTGGCGGCGGTACTGGCGGTGCTGGGTTACTCGGTGAACGAGTCGGTGGTGGTGTTCGACCGGATCCGGGAGAACTTCCGTACCATGCGCAAGGCCGAGGTCACCGAGATCATCGATAACGCGATCACCCGCACCATGTCGCGTACCATCATCACGCACGGTTCAACCGAGATGATGGTGCTGGCGATGCTGTTCCTCGGCGGTGAGACGCTGCACTTCTTTGCCATGGCGCTTGCCATCGGTATCCTGTTCAGTATCTATTCTTCGGTGCTGGTCGCCAGCCCGCTGCTGATGCTGCTCGGCGTATCGCGCGAGGATTTCATCAGGCCGGAAAAAACAGAAGCCGAGGAGCTGTTGCCGTAGGCAGGGTGGCCGGGGCCACCCTGTTCGATCTTTAGAATTTCCAGGGCGTTTTTTTGGATCTACTTACTGCATTTTTCGATATCGTTCTGCATCTGGACACTCACCTGCTGGCGCTCACCCAGCAATATGGGGTGTGGATATATGCCATCCTGTTCCTGATCATCTATTGCGAAACCGGGTTGGTGGTTACGCCTTTCCTGCCCGGGGATTCGCTGTTGTTCGTGGCGGGGGCGTTATGCGGGATGGGTGCGCTGCAACTGGAATTGCTCGCGCCGCTGCTGATGCTTGCGGCGTTCAGCGGCGACAATACCAATTACTGGATCGGGCGGCTGATCGGGGTGCGCTTGTTGAAGCGCACGAACGGGCTGATCAAGCGCAAACATCTGGAAAAGACCCATGCGTTTTATGAAAGGCACGGCGGCAAAACCATCCTGTTCGCGCGCTTTTTGCCGATCATTCGCACCTTTGCACCTTTTGTGGCGGGGATCGGGCTGATGCAGTACCGGCTGTTCATCGTGTTCAGCGCGCTGGGCAGCCTGGCGTGGATCGGCAGCCTGACCGTGGCGGGTTATTATTTCGGCAACATCCCGGTCATCAAGGACAACCTCACGCTGATGATCCTCGGTATCATCGTGTTATCCCTGCTTCCTGCATTGATCGAGCTGGTTCGGCATCGTCGGCAGTCTGCCTGAATGGTCCGGGCGGAACAGCCCGCTGTTTGGACCTGATCCCCTTGAGAAGATGAAGCCGTCTGCGATTTAACCGAATCCCCCGGTAAGGTAGTGGCTCCGGCCGCCGCGTTGCGGCTTAACATTCGCAAGCGAATATTAGCCTGCGCCGCTACATCACAGGGCGATCATCCGAATCGCCCTGTGATGTAGTCTTCCGTTTCCTTGCGTTTCGGGTTGGTGAATACCGAACTGGTGTCGCCGAATTCGATCAGGTCGCCCAGGTACATGTAGGCGGTGTAATCGGAAACGCGCGCGGCTTGCTGCATGTTATGCGTGACGATGACGATGGTGAAGTCTTCTTTCAGTTCATCGATCAATTTTTCGATGTGCGCGGTCGAGATCGGGTCGAGCGCCGAGGTCGGTTCGTCCAGCAGCAAGACTTGCGGCTTGACGGCGATGGCGCGTGCGATGCAAAGCCGTTGCTGCTGCCCGCCGGAAAGTCCCGTGCCGCTCTGTTTCAGCTTGTCCTTGGCCTCGCCCCATAATGCGGCCTTGCGCAGCGCCCATTCGACGCGTTCGTCCATGTCGTTCTTGCCGAGCTTCTCGTAGAGTTTTACGCCGAACGCGATATTGTCGTAGATCGACATCGGGAACGGCGTCGGTTTCTGGAACACCATGCCGACCTTGGCGCGCAGGGTATTCAGGTCCTGCTTTTTGTCGAGGATGTTGTTTCCATCAAGCAGGATCTCGCCAGTCGCCCGCTGCTTTGGGTAGAGCTGGTACATGCGGTTGAAGGTGCGCAGCAGCGTTGATTTACCGCAACCGGACGGGCCGATGAAGGCGGTCACCATTTTTTCGGCGATGCTCAGGTTGATGTTCTTGAGCGCGCAGTAGTTGCCGTAATAAAAGCTGAGGTCATTGACGATGATCTTCTGGTTGATGGTGGTTTCGGTGTTCATATGCGTATCCTGTTATCGGGAGGCGGTTTTTTGCCGGAACAGCAGGCGCGCCAGGATGTTGAGTGTCAGCACGCTGAGGGTGATCAGCAGCGCACCGGCCCAGGCCAGTTTTTGCCAGTCTTCATAGGGACTCATCGCGAACTGGAAGATCACGACCGGCAGATTCGCCATCGGCTGATCCATGTCGCTGCTCCAGAACTGGTTATTCAATGCGGTAAACAGCAGCGGGGCGGTTTCGCCGCTGATGCGTGCGATGGCCAGCATCACCCCGGTGATGATCCCGGCGCGTGCGGCTCGCAGGGTGACGAAATTGATGATCTTCCATTGCGGTGCGCCGAGTGCCGCGGCCGCTTCGCGCAGTGTGGTCGGTACCAGGCGCAGCATGTTCTCGGTGGTGCGGATGACGATGGGGATGACGATGATCGACAGCGCCAGCGCGCCCGCCCAGCCGGAGAAATGTTTGACATGGACGACGTAGACTTCATACACGAACAGGCCGATCACGATGGACGGTGCGGAAAGCAGCACATCGTTGATGAATCGGGTGACTGGTGCGAGCCAGCCGCGCTGGCCGAACTCGGCCAGATAGGTTCCGGCCAGAATACCGATGGGGGTGCCGATCAGCGTGCCGACCAGGGTCATGGCGAGGCTGCCGGCGATCGCATTGAGCAGGCCGCCGCTGCTGCCCGGTGGCGGGGTCATCTGCGAGAACACCACCGGTGCGAGTGCGGGTAGCCCGTATTCCAGAAGTGTCCATAATATCCAGCACAGCCAGAACAGGCCGAATGCCATGGCCAGCATCGAAATGGCAAGCCCGACTGCACTGATGATCCGGCGGCGTGTATAAAGGTTCAGCATGGGGTTACGTCGCCAGTCCTTCGCGCTGCCCAAGCTTGAAGAGCATGTAGCGCGCCAGTGACAGGACTACGAAGGTGATGAAGAAAAGGATCAGACCGAGCTCGATCAGCGAGGCAGTGTAGAGCTCGCCGAATGCTTCGGTGAATTCGTTGGCAAGCGCCGATGAGATACTGTTGCCCGGCATCAGCAGGGACTGGCTTAACTCATGGGCATTGCCGATGACGAAGGTGACCGCCATGGTTTCACCGAGCGCGCGGCCGAGTCCCAGCATGATGCCGCCTGCCACGCCCACTTTGGTGTAGGGCAGGACGACGTTCCAGAGCACTTCCCAGGTGGTCGCACCGAGGCCGTAGGCAGATTCTTTCAGCAGGGTGGGCACTACTTCAAACACGTCGCGCATCACCGATGCGATGAACGGGATGATCATGATGGAAAGAATGATGCTGGCGGTGAGTATGCCGATGCCCATCGGTGGGCCGGAAAAGAACGGTCCGATGTAGGGCATCGTGCCGATATGGTCGCTGATCCAGGGTTCGATATGGTCGGCAAACAGCGGGGCGAACACGAATAGCCCCCACATGCCATAGATGATGCTGGGGATGCCCGCGAGCAGTTCTACGGCCACGCCCAGCGGGCGGCGCAGGATGCGCGGCGACAGCTCGGTAAGGAAGACCGCAATGCCGAAGCTGACCGGAATGGCGATCAGTAATGCGATCGCAGAGGTGATCAGGGTGCCGATGATGGGAACCAGTGCGCCGAACTGGTCGCTGACCGGATCCCATTCGGAGCTGGTCAGAAAGCCGAAGCCGAACGCGCGGATGGCGGGCATACTGCCCATGATCAGCGAAACGATGATCGCAACGAGCAGAAGCAGTACGCCTATTGCCGAAGTGCGCGTCAGGCCGCGGAACAGCAGGTCGAGCACGGTTTGCCGTTTAAGGCGTGCTTCGCGTAAAAACATCGTTGGCATGGTCGCGGTGTTTCCGGTTTTAGTTGTATCTTGGCTTTCGGTTGCAAAAATCCGGGCTTATGGGTGTATCCGTCTATTGAGCCAGCGCCTTGCCGGCTTTGTCCTTGATCTGTGCCTTCCAGGCTGCGCGGATCAGTTTGACCACATTGTCTGGCAGGGGGACATAGTCGAGGTCTGAAGCCAGTTTTCCGCCTTTGCTGTAGGCCCAGCTGAAGAACTTGAGGACTTCCTTGCCTGATGCGGGTTTTTCCTGAATCTTGTGCATCAGCACAAAAGTAGCGCCACTGATCGGCCAGCTTCCCTTGCCTGCCTCATCGGTCAGGATCTTGTAGAAACCCGGCGCCTTGTCCCAGTGTGCGCCGGCAGCGGCTGCCTTGAAGCTGGTGTCTTCCGGCTTGACGAATTGCCCGTCGCGATTCTTCATTTGCACGAAGTTCATCTTGTTTTGCTTGGCGTAGGCGTATTCGACGTATCCGATGGTGTTCTTCATGCGTTGCACGTTGGCGGCGACCCCCTCGTTGCCTTTTCCGCCAATTCCGGTTTTCCATGATACCGCGCTGCTTTCACCCACAACGGATTTCCACTCCGCGCTGACCTTGGACAGATAGTTGGTGAAGATGAAAGTGGTGCCGGATCCGTCCGAGCGATGCACCACGGTGATGTTCTCGCCTGGCAGCTTGATGTCCTTGTTCAATGCGGCGAGGGCGGGGTCGTTCCACTTGGTGATCTTCCCCAGGTAAATGTCAGCCAGCGTCTTGCCATCCAGTTTCAGCATTCCCGGTTCGATCCCGGCTACATTGATCACGGGGACCACGCCGCCGATCACGGTCGGAAATTGCATCAAGCCTTTGCTTTCCAGCTCTTCAGGCTGGAGCGGCATATCGGATGCGCCGAAGTCCACGGTCTTTGCGGTGATCTGCTTGATGCCGCCGCCGGAGCCGATGGATTGGTAGTTCATCCTTGTACCGGTCTCGGCTTTATAAGCTGCTGCCCATTTTGCATAAACCGGGTAGGGGAAGGTCGCACCGGCGCCGGTGATATCGCCCGCCCGGCTGATAGCTGCATAACACATTGAGAATACAGTAATAATGCAGAGGATGAATTGCCCGAATCTGCTGTTCATAGTGTCTCCATGGTTTAAGGGTTTCACGGATGATTCGTAAAACCCCGGTTGAACCGGCGGTGCCAGTTTACGGAGCGCATGTTAGGGGGTGAATGTGACAGGATTGTTACAAAGGGGCTGCACTTGATGCGTCCAACCCGTTTTCACGAGCCGGGGGACTTGCCAGCAGGGGGAGAGTCAAGCTGCAAGGGTCGGTCTGGGTCAAAAAAGCGGGCATCATGACGATGCCCGCTGTCTTGTGCACTGGCTGTGTTATGCGACGCCTGTGATCACAGTAACCAGATCAGAATGAGTGGATTATGCCCAGGCCCAGAGCAGTCTGGCTGGAGCCTGCGGCCGAGCCAGCGTAGAAGCCATAGTTGGCAGCCGTATCGTTGCTGATCGAGGTATATGCGGCATACAGTTCAGAGCGCTTGGAGTAGCTATAGCCGTAGCGCAGGGTGAGTTGCCGGGCACCGCTGTTCGTTACATTGTTGTAGTTGCCATTCTTGACCAGGAAGGCGCCAAGATTTTTCTTGCCCAGTTTGTAAGTGGCTGACAACTCGATATTGTTCTGATTGGCTGTTGTCGTGATCGTGTCTGCGATCGAAAGGCGTTCCAGCATGACACCGACCTGCCCGTCAGGAAGCTTGTACGCGCCCAACAGCCGTATCGCGGAGTCGTGTTTGGTTCGGGTGGTCTGGTCAAGGCGTCTTTCGTAGCCGAGACCCGCATGGAGCATGTCATTCTCGTACGCGCCGGACAACGACAGGGCGGTCTTGTTGTCGGCAGCAGTCTTTGCGGAATCCAGCCCATAGGAGCCCTTGAAGGAAAATCCTTTGAAGTCGGGCGACCAGTACTGGATCGCGTTATTCTGACGGGTATTGAAGTTTTTTCCATTACCGGACTTACCGACCAATTGCGTGGCCGTAAACACGGAGCCGTTGTCGAACAATTCGGTCTTGTTGTGGACAGCTTTGTAGGGCGAATCCCAGGCGCCGCCGAATACGGTACCGAAGCTGCCCTTCAGGCCGATCTGGCTGTTACGGATGCCGGTATAGGGTGTATTTGCATTCTTGTCGTTGACAGAATCGATCTGGGCTTCAAACTGGAAAATGGCCTGCAAGCCATCGCCGAGATCCTCGCTGCCCTTGAAGCCGAAGCGGGAAACGTTGGATTGCACCCGGTTTATGCTGGTGGCGGTGGTTACCGGGGTTGTAACTTTGTCGCTCTTGACGGATTCGACATCGACGTTGATCTTCCCGTAAAAAGTGATGTTTGCAGTATCGGCCAGGGCCGGTAAGGGTATTGCGATCGCCGCGGTCAGTGCAACGGCCAGCTTCCTGAGTGCTTGAGACTTGTTTTGCATGGATTATTCCCCTGATAGTAGTTATGGCCGCCCGAGTGCGACGGCTGAATCCTAGATGATGAATGTTAAATACAGATGAAGGAAAAATGACAGAATTGTGACAATCGATGAAAGGCACTTCATGCAGGTTTCCGGCCCCGATTATAAAGTTTGAATGGCGCAAATGTGCACGAATTGAACACATGGCGAGAAAATTCAGGTTGAATGTTGCGGCTTCCTTCGGTAGAATCCGCGCTCTTTAGAAATTGGCTGGAGTAGAACCATGGCACGTGTATGTCAAGTGACGGGAAAAGGCCCGATGTCTGGGAACAATATTTCCCACGCAAACAACAAAACCAAGCGTCGTTTTTTGCCTAACCTGCAACGCCGCCGCTTCTGGGTCGAGAGCGAGAACCGTTGGGTCAGCATGCGCGTGACCAACGCGGCGCTGCGCACCATCGACAAGAACGGGATCGATGTGGTGCTGTCTGAAATGCGCGCCCGTGGCGAGAAGATCTAGGGAGAACGGAAATGGCAAAAGGCGCACGCGAAAAGATCAAGCTGGAGTCCTCCGCAGGTACGGGGCATTTTTATACGACCAGTAAAAACAAGCGCACTACCCCGGAGAAACTCGAGTTCATGAAATTCGACCCGGTGGCACGCAAGCATGTCTCCTACAAGGAAACCAAGCTGAAATAATCCGGCCCGGTTTCGCAGCTCAAACAAAAAAACCCGCTCAGGCGGGTTTTTTGCTGTCCGAGGCGGGAGTGGATGTATACAGGGTTAATCTCCGCCGCCTCCGTCGCCACCTCCACCATCACCCCCGCCTCCGTCACTGCAACTGTAGTCCGATGACGAATCGTTCAATCCGTCCGTACAGCCATCGTAACGGTCGCTGGAAAAATCTTCGCCGTAGTAGGTGTCCCCGCTGTCGCTGCTACTGCCCCCGTCACCGCTGCTGTTGTCCCTGAATGGCTTGCGCCTCGGCAGGTAGCGATAGCCATCGCCGATGTTCAGTTTGGCGTCCAGCGCAAAAAGCAGCGGTAAGCGGGACGGATTGCGGGGGTCGATGTTCTCGTCGATACAGGTGTATCGCCAGGTGCGGCGCAACCCGGCGTTATCCTGCCTGTCGCCGCCCAGCACAACGGTTGGCGTGTGGTTCATGGAATGACCAAACGCCTTGTTGCAGAACAGCTCGTAATGACGGGTGTAGCGGGTCAGTTCATACCATAGCTCACCAGCGACCCGGGAAGGCATCGCGATGAATTTGCCACCACTCTTCAAGTGGGCCAGAAAGAACTGGCGCAGCGCACGTGCCACCAGCTGGCAATCCTTGAGCGACAGTTCCGGTCGCTTCATCTGGAGTTTTGCGAACAGTCCCTGCGGGAAAACATAGGTGCGGATGTAGTCTGCACGTACTGCCTGACGCCAGCGCAGCCAGACGACCAGCAACGCGATGCCCAGTATCAGGGTGAAAATGGCGAGGAGGGTCATGAAAGTGGAGCGCTTTGCCCGCTTTGTGGATCTGGAGGTGAGGTCATCCCGGAATGGAGTCTATAAACAGATACCTGGGTGCGCAGCCAAATGTGCCTTATCCTTGGACCCAGGCCAGCGCTTCATCGTAATCCCTGAATACCTCGATGTCGGCATCGATGAAGATGCGCGACAGCCAGGCCTGCCAGGTGAGCCACTGATCGTCGGTGACCACGGCGATCTTGCTGAAGTCGTGGTTGTGCTCCTTGCTGAAGAATTTGATCTCTTCCCAGGCTACGTCGACGGTGTAGTCGATCATTGCGCGCAGATCGAACAGCAGGTTGATCTGTCCGGGTGTTTTCAGCTTGTAAAGGGATTGTTCCTCGAACGTCTTGAAGTCGTTGAGGGTGAATTCGCCGAGGACGGCAACGTTGAGCAGGTTGTCGGTTTGTTCGATGGTGATCATTTTTCTTCCTTATCTAATGCTTCGGACTCAGTCGTAAGCTTAGCATACCGCCGGCGATTATGAGTGCCATGCCGAGCCAGCTGCTGAGCGGCAAAGTTTCATCCCACAACAGAATGCCGAACAGGCTGGCGAAAACGATGGTGCTGTACGCGAGACTTCCGACCACCAGTGTCTTGCCGGTGCGGTAGGCGCGGGTCATCGCGAGCTGTGCGAGCGTGGCGGTGCTGCCTAGGCCGAGCAGTAACGCGAAGCCTTGCAGGGTGATCGGGTGTACGGTGTCGAACAGTATCCATAAGCCGCTGCCGAGGGTGGCAGTCAGGCTGAAATAGAACACGGTGCGCGTATCCGGTTCGCCGATCATGGCGAGCTGTTTGACATTGAGATAGGCGACCCCGGCGAGAATGCCGGAGACCAGGCCGAGCAGGCCCGACAGGAGCTGGTCTTGCTGCAGGGTCGGGCGCAACAGCAGGACTACGCCGCAGAATCCCAGCATGATGGCAAAAGTCAGCGGCAGGTGGAACTTGTCCTTGAACACCAGCATCGTGAGGAGGGTGAGGAACATCGGCGCGGTGTAGTTGAGCGTGACGGCGGTAGCGAGCGGCAATACTGTGATGCAGTAGAAGAATAATGCCAGAGCCAGAGAGCCGGAGATGCCGCGCCACAGGTGGGTACGCCAGTGGCGGGTGGCTACACCGTCGCGCTGATAGCGCAGGATGGCGTATGACATCAGCAGGCCAAAGGAGGAGCGGTAAAACACCAGTTCGATATAGGAGAAATGCGGTGCACCGAGCTTGACGAATACACCCATACCGCCGAAGAGCAAGCCGGCGACCAGCATCCAGGAGGATTTCATATGTGATTGCGCATTAGTGGGTATTTGTGTTTTGCCTTGTTTCGCAGACTCAAGGGCAAAAGGGACGCGGATTTTCCCTGAATATCTTGCATGCGGCAATATAAATTGGCTCAGTCAGGGTGGGTTGGGTAAAATGACATCTTTTCCATTTCAGGGGCTGAAATGACAGGCCAATCAAAAAAATCAGGGGCACAAAAAACGCTGGATTTCGAGTCGGCAATGGCCGAGCTCGAGCAGATTGTCGCTGATATGGAGGCGGGCAAACTGTCGCTGGATGACTCGCTGGCCGCCTATAAGCGCGGCGCGGAATTGCTGGTGTTCTGCCGCGGGCGTCTTGAAGATGCGCAGCAGCAGGTGAGCATTCTGGAGAATGAAGTTTTGAAGGATTTCACCGTCAATGGTGAGGCAGGGCAGGACTGATGCGTGTTGATTTTCAGAGCTGGATAACCGCACACCAGGTGCGCTTCGAGGAAGTGCTGCACAGGTTGTTGCCGCAGACGGAAGTCGCGCCGCGAAACCTGCATGAGGCGATGCGCTATGCGGTGCTGGAAGGCGGCAAGCGGGTGCGCCCGCTGCTTGCTTTTGCTGCCGGGGAGCTGACCGGTGCGGACGAGGCGCGAGTGGATATCGTCGCGGCCGCCGTCGAGTTGATCCACGCCTATTCGCTGGTGCACGATGATATGCCCTGCATGGACGACGATGTGTTGCGCCGCGGCAAACCGACTTGTCATGTGCAGTATGACGAGGCGACCGCCTTGCTGGTCGGTGATAGCCTGCAGGCGCTTGCATTCCAGCTTCTTGCAGAACACCGCCTGAACGATGAAGCGGCGCGGCAACTGGAAATGATCAGGTTGCTGGGGGTGGCTTCCGGCTCGCGCGGGATGGCAGGCGGGCAGGCGATCGATCTGGCCAGTGTGGGAAAGGCGCTCACACTTCCCGAGCTGGAGTTGATGCATATCCACAAGACCGGCGCGCTGATCCGTGCCGCGATCCTGCTTGGGGCGCAATGCGGTTCGAGCCTGGGGGCAGTCCAGGGAGAGAAACTGGATCATTTCGGCAAGCTGATCGGTTTGGCGTTTCAGGTAGTGGACGACGTGCTGGACTGCGAAGCGGATACTGCCACACTGGGCAAGACCGCGGGTAAGGATGCCGACAACGATAAACCGACCTACGTCAGCCTGCTGGGCCTTCAGGGTGCGCGTGATATGGCGCACCGGCTGCATCGCGAGGCGTTGGAGTCCCTGACCGAGTTTGGCGTGGAAGCGCAGCGTCTGCGTGAGCTTGCCGATTTTATATTGTTAAGAAAGTTCTGATGTATTCGCTGCTCGATACCATCAATTCTCCGGAGGACCTGCGCAAGCTGGAGCGCGCAAAGTTGCCAAAACTGGCCTGCGAGTTGCGCGAATTCCTGATCGAGTCGGTCAGCAAGACCGGCGGGCATCTGTCTTCCAATCTGGGTACGGTCGAACTGACTATCGCACTGCACTACATCTATAACACCCCGGATGACAAGCTGGTGTGGGATGTCGGACACCAGACCTATACGCACAAGATACTCACCGGGCGGCGTGAGGGGATGGGCAGGCTGCGCATGGCGGGCGGCATCTCCGGCTTTCCCAAGCGTGAGGAAAGCCCTTTTGATACCTTCGGCACCGGGCATTCCAGCACGTCGATCTCGGCGGCGCTCGGCATGGCGGTGGCAGCGCAGTTGCAAGGCTCGGAGCAGCGCGCCGTGGCGATCATCGGCGACGGTGCGATGACTGGCGGCATGGCCTTCGAAGGGCTCAATAATGCCGGTGCGATGGATGCGAACCTGCTGGTCATCCTTAACGATAACGACATGTCGATCTCCCAACCTGTCGGTGCGCTGAATAATTATTTGGCCAAACTGATGTCGGGGCGATTCTATGCAACGATGCGGCGCGGGAGCGAGCGCGTGTTGAAAGGTATCCCTCCTGTGCTGGAATTCGCCAAGCGTGCCGAGGAGCATGTCAAGGGCATGGTGACGCCGAGCACGTTATTCGAGGAGTTCGGTTTCAACTACATCGGCCCGATCGACGGTCACGATCTGGATGTGCTGCTGGATACCCTGGGCAATCTTCGCAAGCTGGCTGGCCCGCAGTTCCTGCACATCGTCACGCAAAAGGGCAAAGGCTATGCGCATGCCGAAGAGAATTGCCTGCTGTACCACGGGGTGAGCAAGTTTGACCGTGATCAGGGCATCGTTGCGAAAACCCCGCTGAACGACGTTGAAGAACATGCCGTCAAACCCACGTATACCGAAGTGTTCGGTAAGTGGCTGTGTGACATGGCGGAGCAGGACGAGCGTCTGGTCGGCATCACTCCGGCGATGTGCGAGGGCTCGGGAATGGCTGAATTCGCCGGGCGTTTTCCGACGCGTTATTTCGATGTCGGTATCGCCGAACAACACGCGCTGACATTTGCCGCCGGCATGGCATGCGACGGTCGCAAGCCGGTGGTGGCGATCTATTCGACATTTTTGCAACGCGCCTACGACCAGCTGATCCACGACATCGCGATACAGAACCTGCCAGTGGTGCTGGCGATCGATCGCGGCGGGCTGGTGGGCGCGGATGGCGCGACCCATGCGGGCAGTTTCGATCTTTCCTACATGCGCTGCATTCCCAACATGACGGTGATGGTGCCGGCTGATGAAAACGAATGCCGCCAGATGTTGTATACCGCATTCCTGACCGATACGCCGACCGCGATCCGCTACCCGCGCGGATGCGGTCCCGGGGTGGCAGTTGAAGAGCTAATGGCTGCATTGCCGCTGGGCAAGGGAGAGTTGCGGCGCGAAGGCAAGCGTGTGGCGATCCTGGCGTTCGGTACGATGCTGGCCCCCGCTCTGGAATCTGCCGAACAACTGGATGCTACTGTGGCCAACATGCGTTTCGTCAAACCGCTGGATGCGGAACTGGTGCTGCGTCTTGCACGGACGCATGAGCTTCTGGTTACGGTGGAGGAAAATGTCGTGCAGGGTGGCGCAGGTGGTGCAGTGGTGGAATGCCTGCAGCAACAGGGTGTTTTCGTGCCGCTGCTGCAGCTCGGCTTGCCGGATCGTTTTATCGAACAGGGAGAGCACGGGCAAATGCTGGCGGATTGCGGACTGGATGCGAAGGGCCTGATCGCGAGCATTAAAAATAAATTAGCCGACTAAATACGTCGGGATTTGCTACAATTCAGCATTCCTGCAACTCGAGAGGAGTTTCGCCATGAATCCCCCTAAAGCCAAACCCATCGCCGATGTGCAAAACACTGTCGACAAGCGCCATCTGGCGATCAACCGCGTCGGCATCAAGGGTATCCGGCATCCGGTGAAGGTGAAAGATCAGAGTATCGGTGTGCAGCACACGGTTGCCACCTTCGATATGTATGTGCATCTGCCGCACAATTTCAAGGGAACGCATATGTCGCGTTTCGTCGAGATACTCAACGAGCACGAGCGGGACATTTCGGTGGAATCGTTTGGTAGCATCCTGCGCGAAATGGTGATGCGGCTGGAGGCGAAATCGGGATTCATCGAGATGAATTTTCCCTATTTCGTCAACAAGACCGCTCCGGTGTCCGGCGTGAAAAGCCTGCTGGATTATGATGTGACTTTCATCGGCGAATGTAATGGTGGCACCCCACGGTTCACGATGAAAGTGGTGGTGCCTGTCACCAGCTTGTGTCCCTGTTCAAAAAAGATCTCCGATCGCGGTGCGCACAACCAGCGTTCGCACGTCACGATCACGTTGCGTACCAACAGTTTTGTCTGGATCGAGGAGGTGATAAGGATCGCTGAAGAGCAGGCCTCTTGCGAGCTGTTCGGCTTGCTGAAACGTCCCGATGAAAAATTCGTCACCGAGCATGCCTACGATAACCCCAAGTTTGTCGAAGACATGGTGCGCGATGTTGCAGCCGTGCTGAACGCCGACGAGCGTGTCGATGCGTATGTCGTCGAGTCGGAGAATTTTGAGTCCATTCACAATCACTCTGCCTATGCGCTGATCGAGCGAGATAAGAAACAGGGTTGAGGGTCGAGAAAAGCCTCTGCTCCGTCTTTAGCTCGATTTCAAATCCACACTCATCAATCCTGATATGAGACCTGTCGCTATATTTCGCCATGTGTCAAACGAGGGCCCCGGCTATTTTGCCGAATTCCTCGATAGGCGAAATGTTCCATGGCAATTGATCGCGATCGATGCGGGCGACGCTGTGCCGCTTTCTGCTGAGGCATATTCCGGGCTGGTGTTCATGGGTGGTCCGATGAGCGTAAACGATGACTTGCCGTGGGTACCGAAAGTCGAGGCGTTGATCCGCAACGCCGTGGGATGTGACGTTCCGTTGTTGGGGCATTGCCTTGGCGGACAACTGATCTCGAAGGCACTGGGGGGTGTGGTGTCGCGCAATCCGGTGAAAGAATTCGGCTGGGGAGAGGTGGTGGTTGCGGATAACGATGTCGCGCGCGGCTGGTTTGGCGATATACAGAGTTTCCCAGCCTTTCACTGGCACGGCGAAACCTTCTCGCTGCCGCAGGGCGCAACGCACCTGCTTTCCAGCGCACACTGTGCCAATCAGGCTTACGCTATCGGCAAACACCTCGCGATGCAGTGTCACGTCGAAATGACTGCCGAAATGATCGCGGACTGGTGTGCGGTGGGTGCGGATGAAGTTGAAGCAAGCAAGGCCAGCCCCGCAGTGCGATCGGTGAGCGAAATACTGCTGCAGACTCCTTCTTTCCTGCCGCGGATGAGAGAGGTCGCAACACTGCTTTACAGCAGATGGATCGGCGGTTTGTGCAATTAATTCCGTCTTGTTCGAAAGGGGCATTTTCAGGACGGATCCTGCGTGGTGAATGATTGCTGGGGGTTATGCACCTTCAGGATTTTTGCCACAGCCGCAAAACCCATGCAGTGTATAATCCGCGCTCCCCGAGCGTGGCTCAGCCGCGCCCTTATTCTGTTGAAGATTGCATGATCAGAAAATTCCTCAATCGAGTATTTCTCAAACCTGCCAAAACCAGGACAGTTGGAAATGCGCAGGTAATCCCGTTCGAGTTGCATGGGGTTGCGCGGGAGCAGATCAGTTATGGTGCAAAGAAAGTGACTGACGGCTTGCAGGCCGCAGGCTATCAGGCCTTTGTGGTGGGCGGCGCGGTGCGCGATCTGCTGCTGCAGCGCACCCCGAAGGATTTCGATGTGGCTACTGATGCCACACCGGAACAGGTGCGCCGTGTGTTCCGCCGTTCGCGCATCATCGGGCGGCGTTTTCAGATAGTCCATGTGATGTTCGGCGAGGAGGTGGTAGAGGTCTCCACCTTTCGTAGCTTGATCGATGCCGGGGATGCGCAGACCGACGAGCATGGCCGCCTGCTGCGCGACAACCAGTTCGGTAACCAGAGTGAAGATGCGGCGCGCCGTGATTTCACTGCCAATGCACTGTTCTATGATCCCGCCACACAGGAAATACACGATTTTCACCACGGCTATGCCGATATCCGCAAGCGATTGCTGCGCATGATCGGTGAGCCTGCAGTGCGTTACCGAGAAGATCCGGTGCGGATGCTTCGCGCGGTACGTTTGTCTGCAAAACTGGGCTTGAAGGTGGATGCGGCAACCGCTGCACCGATCGCTGCGATGAAAGACCTGCTCGACAACGTGCCTCAGGCGCGGTTGCTTGATGAGGTTTTGAAGATGCTGCTGTCCGGACATTCGGTGGAGTGTATCCAGCAGTTGCGCAAGATGAATCTTCACCATGGCCTGTTGCCGCTGCTGGATGTGATTCTGGAGCAGCCGATGGGCGAGAAATTCGTGATGCTGGCGCTACGCAACACCGATGAGCGCATCAATCAGGAAAAGACGGTTTCGCCGGCATTCCTGTTTGCCGCACTGCTGTGGCACGAAGTGCTGGCGGCATGGAACCTTCGCGTGCAGCAGAGTGAACGTCCGGTGGGTGCGATGCATGCGGCGATGGATGAGGTTCTTAACAAGCAGAAGGCGCAGCTTGCCATTCCGCATCGCCACGATGCGGTGATGAAAGAGATCTGGCTGTTGCAGCAGCGCTTCGAGCAGCGCGCCGGGCAACGCCCGTTCCGCCTGCTTGAGCAGCCGCGCTTTCGAGCTGGATTCGATTTCCTGCTGTTGCGCTGTGCCAGCGGTGAGGTGGATCCGGAGATCGGCCTGTGGTGGGATGAATTCCAGGACGCCAGCGACGAACGGCGCATGGAAATGCTGCAACCGGAAAAGGCTGGCGACAAGAGGCGTCGCCGCCGCAAACCCCGCAGAAAGCCTGCTGCGCTGGCGACGGATAACCCGGGCGTGTAATGGGGTTAACGCGGCATATCGCCTTTATCGGGTTGGGCAGCAATCTGGAAGATCCGCGCAACCAGCTGATTCGGGCTTTTGTCGAGATTGGCAAATTGCCGGATACAAGCCTTATTGCGTGTTCTTCGCTGTATCGCAGCGCACCGCAGGGCTATACTGACCAGCCCGAGTTCGTCAACGCGGTGGCAAAGATCGGGACGTCATTGACGCCGCAAGCCTTGCTGCAGGCGCTGCTGCAGGTCGAGCACCGGCATGGCCGTGTGCGCACCTTTCGCAATGCGCCGCGCACGCTTGACCTGGATGTGCTGCTGTACGACGATGTGCAAATGCATGAGCATGGTTTGACCATCCCTCACCCGCAGATGCACTTGCGTACCTTTGTTTTGCAGCCTTTGCTGGAGATCGAGCCGGACTGCAACATCCCTTTTTTGGGATCAGCGCAGCAGGCATTGCAGGCATGCCATGGCCCGGTATTGGAGAAACTTGCCGATGCTGCTTGAAAAATGTCGTTACGTGGTGGTGGAAGGGCCGGTGGGTGTCGGCAAGACCAGTCTTGTGCGCCGTCTGGCGCAGCATCTTGGTGCCACGGCAATGCTTGAGAAGCCGGATGAGAACCCTTTTTTGGCCCGGTTCTACCGGGATCCACCACGCTATGCGCTGGCGACGCAATTGTTCTTTCTTTTTCAGCGCGCCAATGAGGTGCGCGACCTGACGCAGATGGATATGTTCAGCCAGAATACCGTGGCGGATTACCTGTTCGACAAGGATATGCTGTTTGCGCGATTGAACCTGAGCGATGAAGAGTTCCCCCTGTACCAGCAGATTTACCATTCCCTGCAACTACAGGTGCTTGCACCGGACCTTGTGATCTATCTTCAGGCTGCGCCGGAAACGCTGGTGGAGCGAGTCAACCTCCGTGGCCAACCGTATGAATATGCCGTATCGGACGAATATTTGTTTCGTGTTTCGCGGGGCTACAATGATTTTTTCTATCATTACGATGCAGCCCCGTTGCTGGTGGTGAATACCGAGCGTCTTAATTTTGAAGAAAATGAGGAGCATTTTGCGTTGCTGTTGCAGCGCATCGAAGAGATGCGCGGGCCGCGCGAGTTTTTTAGCCGGGGATAATTATGAGAACCACACTGACCAAATTAAAGACGATGCGCGCCAAGGGTGAAAAAATTGCCGTGCTGACCTGCTATGACGCCAGCTTCGCCGCGCTGCTCGAGGCGCAGGGGGTGGATGTGCTGCTGGTTGGCGATTCACTCGGCATGGTGATGCAGGGGCACGAAACCACGTTACCGGTAACACTGGATGACATGGTTTACCACACTGCCTGCGTGGCACGCGGTTCGAAGCAGGCACTCATCATCACCGACATGCCGTTTGGCACGTTCCAGGTCAGCCCGCAGGAGACTTTTGCCCATGCGGCGCGGCTGATGGCGGCGGGCGCACAGATGGTCAAGCTGGAAGGGGGTGATGCAATGGTTGAAACGGTGCGATTCCTCACCGAGCGCGGCATCCCGGTGTGCGGCCATATTGGTCTGACGCCACAATCGGTGTATCAGTTGGGGGGCTACAGAGTGCAGGGCAAGAGCGTTGCTGATGCGCAGCGGCTGTTGCAGGATGCCACCTCGCTGGAGCAGGCCGGTGCTGGCCTGATTGTCCTTGAGACCATACCTGCCTTGCTGGCTGCCGAGATCACTGCGCAGCTGGCCATTCCCACGATTGGCATCGGTGCGGGAGCGGAATGTTCCGGGCAGGTGCTGGTGTTGCAGGACATGCTGGACATCTATCCGGGCAAGAAGCCGCGCTTCGTGAAGGATTATATGCAGGGGGCGGACAGTATCGCTGCAGCAGTGAAAAATTATGTCGCTGAAGTGAAAGCCGGGAGCTTCCCGGGGCAGGAGCACAGTTTTTAATTTAACTTCACGTGGCCGTCCCTTGCCAGGGGATGAGGGGAAGTCAAAATTCCCCTTTCACACTTGTGGGGGAGGGTTGGGGAAGAGGGTAACTATGCAAGTTATTTCCAAAATCGCCGAATTACGCCCCCGCCTGAACAGTGAACGCGCCATCGCCTTTGTCCCGACGATGGGCAATTTGCATGAGGGGCATCTCAATCTTGTGCGGCTGGCTCGCGAACACGGCGATTGCGTGGTGGCGAGCATCTTCGTCAATCCGCTGCAATTTGGCCCATCCGAAGACTTTGACAAGTATCCGCGCACGCTGGAGGAAGATTGTTTGAAACTGCAAGGGCTGGCGGATGTGGTGTTCGTACCTTCGGCCAGCGAAATGTACCCCGTTCGGCAGAGCGTGTTCATCGAGCCGCCGCCGGTGGCCAACGAGCTGTGCGGCGCCTCGCGCCCCGGCCATTTTCGCGGCATGGCGACGGTAGTGCTGAAGCTGTTGAACATCGTGCAGCCGCAAGTCGCGCTGTTCGGCAAGAAGGACTACCAGCAACTGCATGTCATTCGGCAGATGGTCATGCAACTGAATCTGCCGGTGCAAATCGTTGGCGGCGAGACGGTGCGCGCTGCGGATGGACTGGCGCTAAGTTCTCGCAATCAGTACCTCAGTGCGGAGCAGCGCGGTAAAGCGGTATTCCTGTATCAAACCCTGCAAAAAATATGGCAAGCTATGCTGCAAGGGGAGCGCGATTTTGAACGTTTGGAAAGACAGGCAGTCGAACTCATGCAAGGGCAGGGGTGGTCGGTGGATTATGTGGCAGTGCGCAACCAGTCCGATTTGCGGCCGGCGGACAAGTTGCAACGGGAACTGGTGATTTTGGCCGCGGCCAGGCTGGGTAATACCAGACTGCTCGATAATCTCGAAGTAACTATTGACTGATTACTTGGTCGAATGATTGCGATATAATTCGCGCCCTGTATGAAAGGGAAGTAATAAATGCAAAGAATCATGCTTAAAGCCAAGTTGCACCGGGTGCATGTAACGCACTCCGAATTGCATTATGAAGGCTCCTGTGCGATCGACGACAACCTGCTGGATGCCGCAGACATCAGAGAATATCAGCAGATCGATATCTACAATGTCACCAATGGCGAGCGTTTTACCACCTATGCCATTCGCGCTCAGCGTGGCTCCGGGGTTATCTCCGTGAATGGTGCGGCGGCGCACAAGGCCAATCCGGGCGATATTCTCATTATCGCCACATATGCCATGTATAACGAGATGGAGCTGCAAAAATTCCATCCGCAGCTTGTTTACGTGGACGAACACAACCGCATCATCGCCCAGCGCGACCAGATTCCCGTTCAGGCCGCATAGGCAGCCTGCTGTTCAGTTTTTCCGAAGTTTGCTCGATTGACCGCAAGGGGGGTTCGCATGTAGGATTGCGCGCTGCATTGTTCAGCGGGGTGGTCACGGTGCTTCGAAAAAAATTGGTTGCCGGAAATTGGAAGATGTACGGTTCTTTGGCACAGAATGCCGGCTTGCTCGAGTCGGTGAGAAGCGGGATGGAACGGGTGTCTGATGTCGATTGTGCGGTTTGCGTGCCATTTCCCTATTTATCCCAGGCGCAGCAGATGCTTGCGGGGAGTGCGGTGAAGTGGGGTGCTCAGGATGTGCATCAGATGGAAAAGGGCGCATTTACCGGCGAGGTTTCTGCCTCGATGTTGCATGACTTCGGTTGCGGATATGTGATTGTCGGGCATTCTGAGCGGCGTGCTTATTATGGAGAGAGCAGCCGCTTGGTAGCCGAGAAGTTCCTTGCGGCACAGCACGCAGGTATTACACCTATTATATGTGTGGGTGAAACGCTGGAGCAGCGCGATAATGGCACTACCGAGACAGTGGTTGCAGAGCAGCTGGATGCCCTGATACAGTTAGGGGGGGCGGAGGCACTGCGTAGCGCTGTGGTGGCTTATGAACCTGTGTGGGCAATCGGTACCGGAAAAACCGCAAGCGCAGCCCAGGCACAGGCAGTGCACGGGTTTATACGGCAACGCGTGGCAACGCATGATGCCCAAGTCGCATCGGGGTTGTGTATACTTTACGGCGGCAGCGTGAAGGCGAATAATGCGCCAGAGCTGTTTGCGCAGCCGGATATTGACGGCGGGTTGATTGGTGGAGCTTCGCTGGTGGCTGAAGAGTTTTTGGCGATTTGTCATGCAGGTGCACGGACGTAGCTTTTTTGCCAGGCACAGGCTGGGTTTATTTGGGGTGATGTGTGGAAACAATAGTTTGGGCGGTACATGTATTAACGGCTATAGTGCTGATCGGCTTGGTGCTGATGCAGCATGGCAAGGGTGCCGACATGGGTGCGGCATTTGGATCGGGCTCAGCGGGAAGCCTGTTCGGCGCCAGTGGCTCTGCGAATTTTCTAAGCCGCAGCACGGCTGTTGCGGCAACGCTTTTTTTTATCACAAGTTTGGCGCTAACTTATTTGAACTCACATCCCGTGCAGCAACAGGGGGTAATGGACAAGGTGAAGCCGGTACCTGCACAGGCAGCTCCAGCCGAGCCCGCGGCCGTTCCAGCTGACGGCTCGAAGGCCAGGGAGATTCCAAAATAACTTTGCATTAGCTTGGCCGATGTGGTGAAATTGGTAGACACGCTATCTTGAGGGGGTAGTGGCGCAAGCCGTAGCAGTTCGAGTCTGCTCATCGGCACCAGAATAAAAATATAATATAAAGTTGGCAAGGGGGGTTTGCCAGCATAATTAAACCAATAAAGTGGCTCTGGGCAAACCAGAGTACCGATACAGACCGAGGGGGGAAACTCGATGTTGGAAAACTATTTTCCGGTGCTGCTCTTTATCGTGATTGGCACAGTTATGGGCGTGGCGCCTGTAGTGCTTGGCAGGCTTGTGTCTCCACACCGTCCCGATAGCAAGAAAAACTCCCCATATGAATGCGGCTTTGAGGCTTTCGAAGATGCGCGCATGAAATTCGACGTGCGTTATTACCTTGTCGCCATACTTTTCATCCTGTTTGATCTTGAAATTGCGTTTCTCTTTCCCTGGGCGGTCGTGCTCAAGGAGATCGGCACTTTCGGTTTTGTTTCCATGATGATCTTCCTGGCAATTCTGGTGGTTGGCTTCATCTATGAGTGGATAAAAGGGGCGCTTGAATGGGAATAGAGGGGATTCTGGAGAAGGGCGTCGTTACCACGACACTCGACACCATCATTAATTACACCCGTACGGGATCGTTGTGGCCGATGACTTTTGGCTTGGCGTGCTGTGCGGTGGAGATGATGCATGCCGGCGCAGCGCGATACGATCTGGACCGTTTTGGCGTGGTTTTTCGCCCCAGCCCGCGCCAGTCCGATGTGATGGTGGTGGCCGGGACGCTATGCAACAAAATGGCCCCGGCGTTACGGAAGGTATATGACCAGATGGCCGAGCCTCGCTGGGTGATCTCGATGGGGTCATGCGCCAATGGAGGGGGGTATTACCATTATTCCTATTCGGTGGTTCGCGGCTGTGACCGCATCGTGCCGGTGGATGTGTACGTGCCGGGTTGCCCGCCTACGGCCGAGGCGCTGCTGTATGGTGTCATCCAGCTGCAAAACAAGATCAAACGAACTAATACCATTGCGCGTTAGGATTGAACTATGGCTGCTGATTTAAACATGTTGAGTGCCAGCCTGACGGAAATGCTGGGCGACAAGGTGACCGCTACGGAGCTTAGGCTGGGTGAACTGACCGCTGTGGTGAAGGCGGAAGGGATGCAGGAGTCGCTGGTGCATTTGCGTGATGCCGCAGGTTTTGAGCAAATGATCGATCTGTGCGGCGTGGATTACTCGGCTTATGGGGATGGCTCCTGGGAAGGGCAGCGATTCGCGGTCGTTTACCACTTGCTGTCGGTAAAGCATAACGTACGCCTGCGGGTGCGTGTCTTCATCGAAGATGATGATTTTCCGGTGCTTCAGTCCGTTTCAGACATCTGGCCTTGCGCAAACTGGTATGAGCGGGAAGCTTTTGACCTGTTTGGCATCGTCTTTGCCGGGCATCCTGACTTGCGCCGCATTTTGACGGATTATGGGTTTATCGGTAATCCATTCCGCAAGGATTTTCCGCTGTCCGGTCATGTGGAAATGCGTTTTGACCCGGAGCAACAGCGCGTCATTTATCAGCCAGTATCGATTGAGCCGCGTGAGGTGACGCCGCGTGTCATTCGTGAAGAAAACTACGGTCGTAACTGAGGGATGTAGCGATGGCGGAGATTAGGAACTACACAATGAATTTTGGGCCGCAGCATCCCTCAGCGCACGGTGTTTTGCGCCTGGTGCTGGAGCTTGACGGCGAGGTCATTCAGCGCGCCGACCCGCACATCGGCTTGCTGCACCGTGCAACCGAGAAGCTTGCGGAAAGCAAGACATACCTGCAATCCCTGCCATACATGGACCGGCTGGATTATGTTTCGATGCTCAGCAACGAGCATGCCTATGTGATGGCGATCGAAAAGCTGGCGGGTATCGAAGTGCCGTTGCGGGCACAGTACATACGCGTGATGTATGACGAAATCACGCGAGTCCTGAACCATCTGCTCTGGCTGGGAGCGCACGCGCTGGATATCGGTGCGATGACGATGTTCCTGTACTGCTTCCGCGAGCGCGAGGACCTGTTCGATGCCTATGAGGCGGTTTCCGGAGCACGGATGCATGCGGCCTATTACCGCCCTGGCGGAGTTTATCGTGATTTGCCGGATTCCATGCCGCAATACCAGCCCTCGAAGATTCATGGCGTTGATGCAGTAAAAAGACTCAACGAGAACCGTCAGGGTTCGTTGCTTGATTTCCTTGAGGATTTTACCAACCGCTTTCCAGGATACATTGATGAATATGAGACGCTGTTGACTGACAACCGCATCTGGAAACAGCGGACCGTCGGCATTGGCGTGGTTACGCCGGAGCGCGCGCTGGCACTGGGCTTTACCGGTGCGATGCTGCGTGGTTCTGGAGTAGAGTGGGATCTGCGCAAAAAACAGCCTTACGAAGTTTACGATCGACTCGACTTTGATATTCCCGTCGGCACCAATGGAGATTCCTACGATCGTTACCTGGTGCGCGTCGAGGAATTGCGCCAGTCAAATCGCATTATCAAACAATGCATCGAATGGCTGCGGAAGAACCCTGGCCCGGTGATAGTCGATAATTTCAAGTATGCGCCACCAAAGCGAGAGGCGATGAAACAGCATATGGAGGAACTGATCCATCACTTCAAGCTGTTCACTGAGGGAATGCACATGCCTGTCGGCGAGGCGTATGCAGCAGTAGAGCACCCCAAGGGCGAGTTCGGGATCTACCTGATTTCAGACGGTGCTAACAAACCGTATCGCATGAAGATACGTGCACCGGGCTTCGCACATATGGCCGCACTGGATGAAATGGTTCGCGGTCACATGATCGCCGACGTGGTGACCATCCTTGGCACCCAGGATATTGTTTTTGGTGAGGTGGATCGCTGATGCTATCAGAACAAATACAATCGAAGATCGACCGCGAGTTGAAGAAATACCCGGCAGACCAGAAGCAGTCTGCCGTGATGGCAGCGTTGCGGTTTGTGCAGGACGAAAAAGGCTGGATCGATACAGACGACATGGCGGATGTGGCGGTTTATCTCGGCATGCCGAAAATGGCCGTGTATGAAGTGGCGACCTTTTACCATATGTACAATCTCAAGCCGATGGGCAAACACACCATCACGGTATGTACCAACCTGTCCTGCACTTTGTGTGGCGCAGGAGACACCCTGGCTTATCTTGAAACCAGACTGGGGATTGGTTTGGGAGAGGTAACGGCGGACGGGAAGTACGGCTTGCGCGAGGGCGAGTGCATGGGGGCCTGCAAGGATGCGCCCCTGTTTACCGTAGATAACAAGAGACTTTGCGGCCGTTTGAGCAAAGAGAAGATCGATCAGATACTGGCGGAGCTGGATAAATCATGAGAGGCCCGGTCATTCTTACCACGATGGATTTCGACCAGCCCTGGACGCTGGAAAACTATCTCAAGGTCGGCGGCTACCAGGCGCTTCGCAAGGTGCTGACTGAAAAAATGTCTCCGGATTCGATCATTGCCGAGGTCAAGCTTTCTGCATTGCGCGGGCGCGGCGGAGCGGGTTTCCCGACCGGGTTGAAATGGAGTTTCATGCCCAAAAATTATGATGGCGAAAAATACATCGTATGCAATTCTGACGAAGGGGAGCCTGGGACCTGCAAGGACTGGGATATTCTGCGCTACAACCCGCATCTGCTTATCGAGGGGATGGCAATCGCCGCTTATGCCATGGGGGTCAAGACCGGCTATAACTATGTGCATGGCGAAATTTTCGAGGCCTATGAGCGCATGGAGGAGGCCTGTGAAGCTGCACGAGCAGCAGGATATCTGGGTAATAACATATTGGGAACGGACTTCTGCTTCGATATGCACAACCATCTGGGTTATGGTGCCTATATCTGCGGCGAAGAAACCGCGTTGCTGGAATCAATCGAAGGCAAGAAGGGGCAGCCGCGTTTCAAACCTCCCTTTCCGGCAACCTTCGGTCTGTATGGCAAACCGACCACCATCAATAACACCGAAACTTTTGCCAGCATCCCCTATATCATTAATCACGGGGGGCAAAAATTCCTGGAGCTGGGCAAGCCCAACAATGGTGGCACGAAACTGTTTTCCGTGTCCGGTCATGTGAACAATCCGGGTAACTTCGAGGTGCCTATGGGCACGCCGTTCAGTAAGCTGCTGGAAATGGCGGGTGGGGTGCGAAACGGGCACACGCTCAAGGCGGTGATTCCGGGCGGTTCTTCAATGCCGGTATTGCCAGCCGAGATCATGATGGGTCTGACCATGGACTATGATTCCATATCCAAGGCGGGTTCGGGTCTTGGCAGCGGTGCGGTGATCGTGATGGACGAGACGACTTGTATGGTGCGTGCACTGGAGCGCCTGTCCTATTTTTATCACGAAGAATCCTGCGGGCAGTGCACGCCATGCCGTGAAGGCACGGGCTGGTTGTATCGCATCGTGCATCGGATCGAGCATGGTGAAGGTCGTAAGGAAGATCTGGATCTGCTGCTTAGCGTCGGTGACAACATCGCCGGCCGTACCATTTGTGCATTGGGGGAGGCGGCGGTCTGGCCGGTACAGGGTATGCTGCGGCATTTTCGTGCCGAATTTGAATATCACATCGAACACAAGCGTTGCTTGGTGTAAGGCTGACGGGTTAGGTGAATAATGATCAACGTTGAAATTGACGGC
>Ga0224495_10000127_pt1 | contig 58157 bp, 39 predicted proteins | sample SF_Jul11_sed_USG_FD_168128 | JGI IMG/M metagenome (GOLD analysis project Ga0224495, IMG submission 168128) | Sediment microbial communities from San Francisco Bay, California, United States - SF_Jul11_sed_USGS_4_1 | ecosystem: Environmental > Aquatic > Marine > Sediment | place: USA: California...
GATCTCGACTTCCCTGAGGATCGCAACAATTTGTTGTTCAGTAAATCTCGATTTCTTCATGTAGAGCTTCCTTTCTAGGAATAAACTCTACTTTAGATTGGTATGGTTTTGCGAGGGGGCTACAGGGACTACACGAACAGTAGGCCAAGGAATGTAATTCCATATATGTTTTGAAGACCTCGTTCGAGGATCATTGCCTTCTGTTTCTTTCCCCACTCACGCATAACCTCGAAAGGTATTACCTTGGAGGGAGCGTCGCGTTTTATAGTAATTACCTCGTCATGTCGTGTAAATCCGAGGAACGAGCTTACTGGACAGACTCGAATTCCCTTCGATATGGCAACACCTAAGCCGCTATGGATAACTCCTCCAGTTGGAGGAGTCAATACTAGTTTACCCCATGACCTGTTCTCATCGGACACCTCTATGAGCTCAAGTCCTAGTTTACTAATATCGCTTAGAGGCCAATTGCCACCTTTGCCCTCAATCGTCGAGAGATAGTTTAGATAACTTCCTAGGTCCTGCTTTTCCAGATAGTTCGGTTCGATGATGGTCTGCGGCCCAGCTGCTTCAGTCACTGCGATTGTTACGTCCGCTGATGGAACAAGAAATCTAACAAGGGTGTCTAGGCTACCATTGGCAAAGTTCTTCTTCCCAATAAAACCGGTCTCTGAATATGGGTCGAAATTCAATCGAATACGCACTGAAGTCCCACGATCAATTACGGATCTTTTCTCAGCTTCGGTTGGGTCTCGCAAGACGGGAGTGCTGGCCAGTCCATCGTAAAAATCCAGTGTTCTCATTTCGGTTCGTGCCCCCTCATGTCGCCAAGAGGTGACCGTAACCGAATTACCAAGCATGAAAACCGAAAAAAAACCAATGCCAAACTTTCCGATGGCTTCGAATTGACTACTGGCCAAACCCTTATGATCAAGTCTGAAGCGATTTGACTTCCAATAGGAGGTGCCAAAGTCAAGCAATTCATTTGTCATGATCGAGCTGCTCATGCCGATTCCATTGTCTGTAACGGTCAAGTAGAACTCGTCATGATCTCGTGAAATAAAGGCCTTGATCAGGCCAACTTCAGGCTGATATTGATCAGTCTTTGCTCTGTATGCGTTAACGGCATCGATAGAATTCTGTAAGAGTTCTCGTAATGCGAGGCATTCTTCGCCGTAGAGCTTGATGCCCCCCAGCTCAGTTGCAATATGAACTGGGCTACTTACCCTCACTCGACTATCAAATGCGTACCAGCCTTCGGCCTTCAGCGTCTCTTTGCTGAGGCTCAATGGGTCATTAACGTCCATCACACCCTTGACTGCCAAAGAGGGCAACCCTTTTGCCTCGAAATACTCATTTGCCGACTTTATCTCTCTGTCTAGGCTTGTGAGCGCTGCATGACAATACCACCAGGCCTTTTGTTCTTTGAGGTTGAATGGTGTGTTTGCGGTATACACCAGAAACCGATCCGAGGAGCGTGTTGGGAAACCGAGTTTTTTCTGAAAAGTCCAGTGTTCGCGCGATGGTGACTCAAGCGCGTTGATGAGTTCGATAGATTTTTGCGTGCGTAAATTGTCGAGGTGAGCGGCATCAACAACGCGAAGTAGATATGCAAGGCGCCGACAGTGAACTGTCCAATCTCTCGGAAAGCTCGGTGCCGAATATTCATTGGTTATCTCAGTTTCAATGAAATTAACACTATTGGCATGACTCTCGGCTATTTTTCCAATTATGTCTCCAAACTCTTCCCTTAGATTTTCGTCCTGAATAAGGAAATCCCCGTCCGACAGTTTTTGAGTTGCTATCTGTCGCGCATATTCACCGTGCATTTCGCGAATGGTATAGAACAGTGCGCCCTTTCTTGAATTGACGTTATCGCCATAGGTTGCCAGATAGTCCAGATAAAGTGGATTGGTCTCAATTGATGGACGATCAAGAACGGACAAACAAGTGCCCGCGTCATGCGTTAAGAAAGCAACATGAAGGACATATGCTTCCAGTGGATTGAGTCTCGCTTGCTTCTCTTCGCCTAAAACAATGTCCGCGTAGCTCCAAAGCATGTGCGAGTGGTCAATAGAATGATCTGTGAGCTGTGGGAAATCATCAGCTATTTTGGATAGGAAATGCTTAGCACGATCGTTAATCCGAGAAATACTTGCACTCAGGACGGCGAGCTTCTCCTCATGTCCCCATAGGTTCTTTTCGAAGCATTTCTTATATAGTTTTGAATCCATAATTACTCCGTGGGTCATCCCAGTTTTTTCTTGCTAACGTAATATTGAAATGGGCGAAAACATATTTCGTCCATGCATCATAGTATGGACAGGAATGAATGTCTCCTTTGGAAAAAAACGCGAACGACAGCTAGTGGCACATAGTACGCGTTCAGCGTTTTCTACGCAAAGCGGCTATTCGGCAATATTTTAGCTCATTCCTTGGCCGTTCGCACCGAGCTGCCGACACTATAGATCCGGCACGAGTAAGGTATAAGGCTATTGGAATGTCATTTATATTCGTGTCGGATCAAAAGTGCGGGCGATTAGTGAATCGCCCCTACGGAATTGTCGTGCCGCGTAGGGGTAATTCACGAATTGCCCTTTCAAGATAACCAGCGACTATTGATCCGGGAAGTAAGCTGTATTGCCCTTGTCCTTTCAGGCTTGATTTAGAATTCAAACATGCATCTTTATGTGTGCCGGATCAATAGCTACAAACAGGATGATCATCTCTGTCGCAACGTTGGTCGCTCCCCATCACATTCACTTCCATTGGCGTTTATCATAGCCCGACGGAGAGGGCGCATTTTTGCGGTCTTCAGTTGTTATAATGCGCGCCTTGTCGGCGGGTTTCCGCAAGTCATTTTCCTGGAGTTACTTTGTTTAAGCTGATTGGTTTTATTACAGGTTATTATTTTTCCGGTTTCTGGGTTGCGCTGCTGGGCTTTTTTATAGGCTCGATCATTGATCGCGCAAGGGTATATGGTTCCGGCGGGATGAACCCGTTGCAGAATGCGCTACGTCAGACGGTGTTCCTCGAGACGGTGTTCATTTCGATGGGCAAGCTGGCGAAGGCGGACGGACGGGTTTCCGAAGAAGAGATCGCGCATGTCGAGCAGTTCATGCAGAAGTTGAACATGACTGCACAGCATCGCGAGCAGGCGATCAAGTTGTTCAAGCAAGGCGCCGATTCGGATTTTGATATTTACCCGGCTTATCAGCGCTTCATTTTGGTTTGCGGGCATACGCGAAATCTGAAGGAAGTGTTGCTGGCTTACCTGATTGTGATGGCGATGGCCGACGGGCATTTCCATCCGGCTGAGGAAGCGTTGCTGGCGCAGATTGCGGGCTATCTGGGTTATGGCCCGGAGGCCTTCAAAAAGATGGTCGAGATGGTGCTGAACCAGACCCACTTCGGCGGAGGCAAGGTATCGACAGCCGCTGCGCTAGATGACGCCTACAAGGCGCTGGGTGTGACCAAGAACAGCAGTGATGCGGAGATTAAGCGCGCCTACCGCAAGCTGATGAGCCAATACCATCCGGACAAGTTGATGGGGCAGGGCGTGCCTGAGGATATGATTGCAATGGCCACAGAGCAAGCCAAAGAGATTCAGCTTGCTTATGACTTAATCAAAAAAAGCAAGGCCGTTTAACCTGCCAGAAATCATCCAAGCTAGAATATCGTGTAGCCATGGCAACGACGAGATATGCGACGGATTCCTATTTCTTAGCCAGATCCAAGATGAACTTGACCAATTCCTGCATGTCGCTGTACCTTTCATCCTCTTTGACAGCGGTATCAAACGACCCGGGTTTAACCACGTATTCCATAGCAGGCATAAGCATCCCTCCCCAATTCCCAAGTCCACCGTGAGAAACTTTAAGCATCAACCATTCTTCCGCAGTCTTTTTCTTGAGGATATCAGTAACCTTTACTCCATATGGTGTGGTTCCGTTGTTATTGTAAACACTTGAAATATCCATCCACGACGGACCGATACTTTGCTGATTCAAAGCGTGGCAGGCGGTGCAACGGTAGGAATCCGCCATCTTTATAAAAATTTCACTTGACGTTCTACCATTCGAGAGCCCCATAATACCTGCTACCAAATTGTCCATTTTCTCCTGCAAGTTGCTGCTTGGATCAATACTAGGCATAAGCACCGTTCCCCAAGTGCCAGCACCCCCATAGGATATTTTTTGCTTCAGCCATTCTTCAGCCGTTTTACTGCGTAGAATTTCAGAGACATGCTTGCCCGTGCTAGTTTTACCATTATTGTTGTAGGCACGGGAAACATCCATCCACGATGGACCTATCATTTTCACTTCAATGGCATGGCAATTCGTACAATGATTTTTCTTGGCAAGCGCGGGCATCTCGGTTGCAAACGAGTTCCAAGTGAATGCTATAAGCAATGCGGAAAACATATTAAATTTGAAGGATTTCATTTTATACCCCTAGTTATTTTATAGATCTACTTGACTGCACTCCCATGTGTGACCATGTTCTAGCAAAAGGTTCAATAAATTAAATCCAAGCAATCTTGTATTCTATTTTGGGAAGTTACTAACTAGGTGAGAACACGCTTATGTATAGCGACTAGCTGGGTTAGGCAATCTCAGCCAACCGTTCAAACTCAGCAATTGGTACAGCTTTTCCAAACAGGAATCCCTGGTATGCCATGCAGTCGTGATGCTTGAGAAAAGTCAGTTGCGCTTCGGTTTCCACCCCTTCAGCTATAACGTTTAAGTGAAAATTTGTAGCCAGATCAATAATGGTCTGAACCAATACAGCATCATTTCCGTCTGCGGTGATGCCTTTCACAAACCCCTGATCGATCTTGAGCTGATCCAGCGGCATCTGCTTTAAATAGGACAACGAAGAGTATCCAATACCGAAATCATCCATGGCCAAAGTAACGCCAAGCGCCTTAAGTTCGTGCATTTTTTCAACTGTTGCAGCCATATTTTCCAGCATCATGCTTTCAGTTAATTCCAGCTTCAGACGCGCTGGATTGACATTGTGTGCCTGCAGAACCTCGGCAATCTTTGCTACGAAGTTTGCGATGGCGAATTGCTTCGCACTTACATTTACGGCCAGAGTGAAGTCATGTGTATATTCATTTTTCCCCCATAAGGCCAATTGCCTGCATGCAGCATCCAGTACCCAGTCACCGATCTCTATAATCAGGGTACTCTCCTCCGCAATCGGAATAAAAGTACCTGGCATGACCAAACCACGATCTGGATGAGTCCAGCGCAACAATGCTTCAGCTCCCAAGGGCTTGTGATTGTTATCCACTTGCATCTGATAATACAGATGAAGCTGATTTTTAATGATCGCATGCCGCAAATCGTTTTCGAGTGCTGAGTGGATCGCGACGTTTTGTTGCATCACGGGATCGAAAAAACGGATGGCGTTACGTCCTGAATTCTTGGCCTGGTACATCGCCATATCTGCCTGCTGTATCAATATATCCGGAGATTCCTCATAGCCATCATACAAGCTGACACCTATGCTGGGAGAACTTACGTATTGATGGCCGTTTAAATCATAAGGCATGGCTAAGGATTCACGAATTTTTTCGGCTATCAAACCCACTTTGCACGAAGCCTCTTCCTGATTTTTGTTGAGATCCTTGACCAACACAACGAACTCATCCCCGCCTAATCTGGCAACGGTATCCATGTCACGGACACAACCCTTAAGGCGACTGGCTACTTCGACTAACATCAGATCACCATAGTTATGCCCCATCGTGTCATTCAGGATTTTGAATCTATCCAGATCGACGAACAATACTGCGCCAAAATTTCCCATACGTGCAGCTCCGGCCATTGCCGCACTAAAGCATTCAAGAAACAAATGGCGGTTAGGCAGCTTGGTTACCGTGTCGTAAAAGGCAAGGTTTCTGATTTCATCTTCGCTTCTTCTGCGTTCACTGAGGTCGCTGAAGATACCCACGTAATGGCTGGTTGTCTGTGATTCATCTTTTACGGCAGAAATTTTCAACCATTTCGGATAAACATCACCATTTTTGCGCTTGTCGAAAATCTCCCCGGTCCATTCACCGTTAAGATGTAGTTGTTGCCACATGTCAGAATAAAACTCTTTGCCATGCAAGCCTGAACTCATTATGCGTGGGTTTTTGCCCAGTACATCTTCGGGGCTATAACCTGTAACATCTAAAAATGCCCGATTGACCCGGATGATATTCGCGTCGCAATCGGTGACCATAATGGCATCATTAGTCTCAAAGGCTGCTGCAGCGATTCGCAACTCGTCCTCATGTCTGGCTGACATGGATTTACTCACCCTTGCCATCGCATTATTGACAAGTAACTGGCCACCTATTCCAAAACATTTGCTGGTAAGTTCCATATTCAAGCCTCGATTTCTATGATTTCAGTTATGGGTAATGCTGCAATTTCATTAAATTTTTCATTCCGCGAGCCATTAAGGTGGGCCAATTCACTGATGCGTGAATAGGATGCACCGACGAAGATTTCTTGCCCGTTCATATCGTGGTGGCGGATGCCGAACTTCACGCGTTGGCGGTCATTTTCAGGAAGTTTTCCAAGCAGGTTTTTGGTTGCCCAGATCGCACCACCACGAGCGAAGTCAGACAAGCGTGCGGCATGATTGATGGTGTCGCCAAGGACTGTGAATTCAACCTTGGTTTCTATATGAAAAACACCAAGCCACTCATGTCCTTCATTAAGGCCTGTGTTAAGGTAAAGTTCATTTAGCCAGTTCTTTCGTAGTTGCCATTCCTTGCTGATTTTCCGCATAACGGACTTCATTTCCCTCGCACACATCAATGCGTTGAAAATATAGTTGCCATCCGGTTGTGGGAAAAAGTAATACACCATCCCATCGCCCACATGCTTGCCATGCGTACCGTAATATCTGCGGAAGATAGGTTCCATGCTGGCCCATATCTGATTGATGAGCTCGAAATATTCTTCTGGCGGCAGCTCGGTACATATGCGCACCGAGCTTTGCAGGTCTGCCACCAGCACAGCCACATCAGTGAGCACCGGCAGGCGCTTTTTCAGCAGATTGCGTATTACCTCATCGCGTCGCTCAAGCAATCCAAGCACACTATCGCTTTCAGCATTTCCTGGCAGGTGGACGAACAAAATGCCTTCACGGTAATAGGATGCATAGATGTTGTAATGCGCCTCTTCATTGGTTTCCAGTCTTAGCGTTAGCGGGAGTTGCATCAACGTGCCGCTTGGTTGGGATCCAGCAAGCGCACCAACTAACTGCTTGGTTGCGGTGTCAGCCTTGCCGGTTAGAACGCTCATCAAGTCATTGCGAGAAAATCGCCCCTTGCCCAACAGCAAGTAGAATTGAAGTAACTCCTCTCGATTGGCCCCGTCCTTTCCCAGCTTACCTCTAAGTAAGTAGGTCAATGCGTTGCGTTCCCTGATATCGGCAGGGAGGGTCTCAAATGCACCCAACAATTCAATTCGTGCTTCTTCATTGAACCAGGTCAGTTCAAAGTTGTAATTGACCATGTATGCGGGGTAGGAGATGTGGTCAATTGTCAGACGAAGAGAATTAGAATTGGCTGGTACGACAGCCTGAGGTTTACCACTGATTTGTATTGTCTGAGCTTGAGGCACTGGCTGGGTGCCGGTAATTTGGACTGAATCGATCCCCAGGGGAGCTGTTTGCTCAATAACCTGAAATCCTTCCCCTTCCAGCTGCTTGGCAATATCAGCCATCGCATAACCTTCTTTTTTCAACTGGCTGATACGCTCAAGTCGCTGTAGCACATCATCCGGGAAATATCCGATCTGGCGCGCATTGGTTTCGGCATCTGGTTCCGGATTTTTCACAATAGGGCGGGGCAGCAATCCTTGCGATATATAGTTATTCAACGTTGCTCGCGAAATGTTTGCCGCTTGCAAAACCTCAAAGCTGGTAATCATGATTTAGATAGTCCACATAATTAGACAGTCCAAATATAATATTCTGGACAGTCCATGTCAAGCTATTTGAATAGCTAGATTATAAATTAATCTAAGCGTGCAACTTAATGATATTGAAATCATTATTTATAAATTATCAATTCAATATTTAGATAAGTTTAATTGGACAGTTCAACAATGTCTAATTGAACTTGCCTCATCGCTAGCGGATGACTTCAACAAAATTGCAGCTGCATTTCTTAGGTGCCTTTAATTGCCATAACTAAAGATATCGCAGATCCTCGGAAGTGTTGGCTGCAACGGTGCCGGGTAGGCTGGCGTCATGTGGCAACATGCTTAACCGGTCAGAACGTACTGTGGATATCCTCCAATCCGGTGACACTGGAGTGGTTGATCAGGTGCCCGGTACCGCATGGCAGGTGCAGTGATGCTTTAATAAATGGTTGATGTCGCCCGGCCAAATACAAGGCAGGTAGAAACCAGTTGTCTCGGATGGAAATATTGATCCGGTTCGGTTGGTTTTTAGGGGGGGATAATGCTACATCAGTACTGATACGCTTGGGAAGGAAGCCTATGACACTGTTGAAGTCTCTTACAATAACTGTATATTTTCCTGACATATTAATTCGCATAATGTATATTATGTTAAATGAAATTTTTGAGTATTGGCCGATCATCGCCGCACTGTCCGCTCACTCCTACCTGTTGGGTACCAGATCACCAAGCTCATCAAGCAATGGATCTAGGAACTTTTCATAATGTCGCCAGCGCTCAACGGATGAGTTGTAGATAGGCTGACGTACCTGAGTCATGCTTGCAGTTCGAATTGAGCGATTGGTGTTATAGAAATCAAGGCACGCTTGATTCCACTGCAAGCCACAAAAATCAATCAGGTTGCGTGCCTGACCTTCCTGATCAGCGACAATATCCTCGTAATAAACATCAAGAAACGCACCTTCTGGTAGTACCCTCCGCCAGTAATCCATTAAGACTGAATAATGAGCATAGTATTGACCCAGTTCGACCAAATCATAAGTGTGCTCCTGCTTGTGGTCAAACAAGCGGGTAAAGCATGACAAACATGTATCAACAGGATTACGGTTGACGTGAATAATCTTCGCATTCGGTAACATTAAATGTATTAATCCAAGCGCAAAGAAATTGGCGGGCATTTTGTCAGTAATACGCAGGGCTGAAGGTGTGCGCTGTCTTAATCCGGCGATATACTCAGCACCCCATGCTGTCAGTTTCAGAGAATCAATTGCGTTCAGATTATTGGGATATATGGTCTCGGCAGTACTGCCGGAGTAGTTCCGCTCGGCAATGCGCAACAAATCCTGTAGTTCTCCTGCGCCGTATACATCAGGGTGGCTGGCGATAATTTGTTCAGTAAGTGTCGTGCCGGAACGTGGCATACCGAGCACAAATATGGGCGCGTTTGAAGGATCCCCCGAGCCTTGCAAGCGTTCAATCATGGCCGGATTAAAAAAATCCATTATCAGGGCGAACTGTTTCGCTACCTTTGCTGCATCATAGTGAAGCCTGCTGCGCTTAATCTTGCAACCTGCTAAGAAGTGCGGAAAAGCATGGTCGTAATCCTTAATATCGTCATAACACTTACCCAAAGCAAAATGCAGCGAAATCCATGTACTTTCGGAAATTTCGGCAGATTCCTTTTCCGCCTGAAGCAATGCGGAAAAGTTTGCATCACCTACTTTTGTTTTTCTGGCCTGGGAAATATTAAAGCGTGCGGCAATATTATCCGGTTTGAACGCGAGCGCACTCAGAAATAACTCTTCCGCCCTGTCTATCTGACCCCTCTCCATGCATAGATGTCCCATGCCTAGCAGTGCATCGTCACATTTCGAATCAAGCGACAGAGCGTATCCAAATTCATCTTCGGCCGCCTCCGGACGGGCAAGTTCTGCAAATATACTGCCCAGCAAAGCGTGAGCCTTGGGGTTGGAATTATCAATTTTGATAGCTTTTAATGCGGCATTCTCGGCTTCAGAAAGGTTATCAAGCCCCTGAAATGTCTTGGCGAGCCCCATTTGAGCTTCGATATACATTGGCCGCAGTGTCAATGCACGCTGAAAACAACCAAGTGCCGCGTAATGATCTTCCAACGCAAGGTGAACCCCGCCAAAATTGCAGATTGCCTCGGTGTAATTTGGGTTAAGAGAAAGTGCCTTGCGATAATTCGAGGCGGCTTCGTCCAGCTTATCCTGATCATGAAGAACACTTGCCAGATTATTGTACGCTTCAGCAAAATCAGGATTGATCGCTAACGCGTTGCGGTAACTGGCAACAGCTTTGTCCAGTTTTCCCTGCTCCTTGAAAGTGTTTCCCAAATTGCTATGGGCAGCATGAAACTTTGGATCCAGTCTCACCGCCTCAAGAAATGCAGCAATGGCGGAATCGAATTGCCTTGATGCCTTATAAGCATTGCCAAGATTGCAGTGGAATCCTGGGATCTTGTTGTTGATTTTTATCGCGGCTTCTATGAGTTTTATGGCATCCGAATAATTGTGCTTCTGAAATGCGATCAACCCAAGATAATGCAACGCATCACTGTCACGCGGGTTCTTTTTTAACAAAGAGTTATAAACAGTTTCAGCCTCATCCAGCTTTCCACACTGATGCAGGGAAACAGCTTGCATCAAAAGTCCGGAAGCGGAAGTTGCATTTGTTGTGTTGAAACCCTGACCACTTGGTTTGGTCGTTGGTATGGAAGCGTTTTTTATTGTTGCTGCATGGGTCATGCAGCATTTCTTGTATTTTTTCCCGCTGCCACAGGGGCAAGGGTCATTGCGACCAATTAAACTCATATGTCATTAAAGTAGTAAGTGATGTAAAGACCAACGCTGATCGCGTTTAGCATCCCATAACCGATGCCACAACTTAAGCGATTAATTTAAATAAGTTAATAGCTAATAAATGGCGGACGTTTGACATTTGGTAGTGAAGGCACTACTACCCCGCCCGTAATTTTAAAATAGCTCATATCACCTATCGTAGCCGCATATCTTAGCCAATATTGCATGCAAAAAACGTCACTTCCTGAATATGTTTTCAAGCCATCCTCGCTAAAATAAGGCGTGTCGTCATTTTTATCGGGTGGATATTCGAACTCATTCAGGGTATATTTTTTATCGAATAAATTCTCTTGAACTTTCCAATTTTTTTTATACTGCATAACGACTTGCCCCGGTTTTTTACCTGACCTCGTTCGTGGGAATTTTGGGTGGGTTTCCGCAAATTCCGAGCAGCCTCGTTTTAAAACGACTGCGACATCAGGGGATATATTCTCATAAACTGCCTGCTGAGTAATTTTCAATATTTCATTTCCATCCTTGACACCTTCACAGTAGATAAAACCCTTGTATGCACCGGAACAACTATCCCTTTCCTCTACCATGCATTTTCGTTTTCTATCGACTAAAAGTCCAAACTCCTCCGAGTCAAAAATAATCAGAAGCTTGAAAAGTTCCAGAACATTTCGCGGGGAAATTACAACTTTATAGCAATCGAAGCAATACTGCGGAATAACATCATGTCTAAAATATATCTCCATGTGACGATAACATCCCACCGGAAACACTTCCGAACCGCCCCTCCTGAATAATTGTTTATTTTTGGTTTGTATCGTCGAATCCGCTATACCGAGAGATATCCGGGAAAAACTTCCAAATAGTTTTATGGCATCTTGATCGCTTATCATAGGGTTACAAAATACTTTTCTGTTTAGACCATATCTCAGGCGGTTTAATTGGAGAATTCTGGAAGTCTATTATGACAACCAACCCGCATGGTTTATGCCGAATTCAATCATTAGTTATTTGAAAATATATAATTCTGGAGGCCTGCAGCATTATAAATTTAATCCAGCCCGTCTTCCATAAACACACTCATCCAAACATGCAACAGCACGAGTTTCGATAAACTAAGTCGGGCGTTCGAGAGTCGACCTGTATGACTGCACGTCTTTTGGCTCGGCATAGTATTTTTGCGTACTCAGATTAAGCATAGATCTCCAATACCCATTAACTACCAGATATGGATGGTGATCACGGGTAGTCGCAAAAACCTCAGGCAAGTATTGATGTGAAAGATAGGGATATTTGTGATGAACTTCGTGATAGTTCACATGACTCCATAGCCATTCCAGCCAAGGATGGGTAATGACAACCCAGCCACTCACTTCCTGTCTTTGCCGGAGACGCTCCTGATGCCAGACCTCACCATCCGCCTCTGTAATGCCTTCTCTATTTTTTGATTCGCGAACGATTGCAGGAATACCGTAGTGGTCTGAAAGTGCACGCCAGGTAAATACGGCCGGAAACAGCAGCAGCATGGGGAAAACGGTATTTTTTAACTCCATCCCCAAGGCTGGTACCAGCAGAAAATAGATTACTCCGGCTGCTGCTACAGAAAGTGTGTCTTTCACTGCCCGTAACGCCATACGCACATTTCGGCAATGAAATACATTCATAAAATAAATTCGGTATTGCACATACAGGCCGATAAAGGGTCCAGCCGTTGCCGCAACAATAAATGAATGATGGTGCATCTCATTTTCCGGATCTAGTCCGGGTTGATGGGAATAGCTGTGGTGAGAAAGGTGAAACTGGCGATTTGCCAGAAAAGGAATAAGGGTCATGGCAGAAAGCAGGCCGCCCCATAACTCGTTCCAGAATAGTGACCGAAACAAAACCTTGTGCACTGCATCGTGAGCAAGCGCGCCCATGCCTAGCATGAGCACGCCGTTAAATACAGCAACTGGTAACGAAATTACCACAACAAACCATTTACTTATATTATTTTCTTCAAGTGAATTAGCAATTACTTGGGTTGCATAGAAAGTGCACAACAGCAGGGTAATCAGGAGGAGAGCCTTAAACAGATTGGCTCCCGAAGGGATGACCTGATCCTTGGGGTCAGGAATAATTGGTTTTTGCATGAATACCCTTCTGCCTGAAAATATCCCGAATTATTCCCACTCGATGGTTGCCGGAGGTTTGCCGGAAATATCGTAGACCACCCGATTGATCCCCCGTACCTCGTTGATGATGCGGTTTGATACTTTGCCCAGCAAGGCATGGGGTAGTTCTGCCCAATGTGCGGTCATGAAATCCTGCGTTTGCACTGCACGTAAGGCAACAACCCACTCATAGGTGCGGCCATCTCCCATCACACCGACACTTTTGACCGGCAGAAAAACAGTGAATGCCTGCGACGTCTTTTCGTACCAGCCGGAAGCGTGCAGTTCTTCGATGAAGATCGCATCGGCCCGACGCAAAAGGTCCGCGTATTCTTTCTTTACTTCGCCCAGTATACGCACACCCAGCCCGGGGCCGGGGAATGGATGGCGGTAAACCATATCACGCGGCAGGCCAAGCGCCACGCCTAGTTCGCGCACTTCATCCTTGAACAATTCGCGCAATGGTTCAAGCAACTTCAGGTGAAGGCTTTCCGGCAGGCCACCGACATTGTGGTGGGATTTGATCGCATGCGCTTTTTTGGTTTTGGCGCCTGCCGACTCGATCACATCTGGGTAGATGGTGCCCTGAGCGAGCCACTTGGCTAGCGGCAGATTTTTAGCCTCGCGCTGGAACACCTCGACGAACTCACGACCGATGATTTTGCGTTTCTGCTCGGGATCGGATACCCCGGTCAGGTGGTGAAGAAACTCGCCGCTCGCATCGACATGAATCACTTTCATGCGCAAATTATCGGCAAAGGTTTGCATCACCTGCCCTGCTTCGTTCAGGCGTAGCAGGCCGTTGTCGACGAAAACGCAGGTCAGCTGATCACCGATTGCGCGATGGATTAATGCGGCGGCTACCGACGAGTCTACACCGCCAGACAGGCCCAGTATTACCTCGTCGCTGCCCACCTGGGCGCGGATATTTTCTACCGCTTCACCAATGTAGTCAGGCATATTCCAGTCTTGGCCGCAACCACAAATGTCGTGCACAAAGCGGGCAAGGATGGCCTTGCCCTGATGGGTGTGGGTGACTTCGGGGTGAAACTGTACCGCATAAAAGTGACGTGACTCATCCGCCATCGCGGCGTATGGCGTGGCTGCATTGGAAGCAATCACCGAAAATCCGGGTGGTAGCGCGGTGACCTTGTCTCCGTGGCTCATCCACACATCAAGCAGGCCGTGGCCTTGCGCGTTGCTTTTGTCCTGAATACCGTCGAACAGTTTGGAATGGCCTTGCGCACGAATCTCGGCATAGCCGAATTCACGCACTGTGCCGCTCTCGACCTTGCCGCCCAACTGGGCTGCCATGGTTTGCATGCCGTAACAGATGCCGAGCACAGGTACGCCAAGCTCAAATACGATTTGCGGCGCCTTAAGTGTTTCTTCCTCGTATACCGAGTTCGGCCCGCCGGAAAGGATCACACCGGCCGGATTGAAATCACGTATGAATTCCGAATCCACTTCACAGGAATGCAATTCGCAATAGACGTTAGTTTCACGTACGCGGCGTGCAATCAGCTGGGTGTATTGCGAGCCGAAATCGAGAATCAGGATTTTTTGATGGGACATGTTGGTGTCGAAAATTGTGAATTGAAGGGCTGAATAAAGGCCTAGATCAATGATCTTGCCGCATTCTTAAAACGCGACCGCCCTTTTCAACTTTAGTCTATGTGGTAATTTGGCGCTTCCTTTGTGATCTGTACATCATGCACATGCGACTCTCGAATGCCTGAAGAAGATATCTCGACGAATTCAGCTTTGACATGCATGGTGGCGATATCAGCACAACCAAGATACCCCATGCTGGCACGGAGACCCCCCATAAGCTGGTGAATCACTGCCAGCACGCTGCCCTTGTAAGGTACGCGTCCTTCGACACCTTCCGGCACCAACTTATCCTGATTGTTTTCTCCGTCCTGAAAATATCGATCACTGGAGCCCTGCTGCATCGCACCCAGGCTACCCATGCCTCGATATGATTTGTATGAACGCCCCTGAAAAAGCTCGATCTTGCCCGGTGCCTCTTCGGTGCCGGCGAACAGTCCGCCGAGCATGACAGAATTTGCTCCGGCTGCGATCGCCTTGGAAATATCACCTGAATAGCGGATTCCGCCATCAGCGATTAACGGTATCCCGGTACCTTGCAATGCCTTGGCAACACTTTGAATCGCCGCGATCTGCGGTACGCCGACTCCGGCGACAATGCGTGTAGTACAGATCGAACCGGGACCGATACCTACCTTCACGCCATCCGCGCCGTGATCCAACAATGCCTGAGCCGCTGCACCCGTGGCGATATTTCCGCCTACGACCTCGACATTTGGGAAATTATCCTTGACCCACCTGACGCGATCCAGCACGCCCTGAGAATGGCCGTGGGCCGTATCCACCACAATCACATCCACACCGGCTCCCGCCAAGAGAGCTACACGGTCTTCCGTCCCCTCTCCTACGCCGACTGCTGCACCAACGCGCAATCGGCCATGATTGTCTTTGCACGCCAGCGGATGCTCATTGGACTTAAGAATATCTTTCACTGTCATCAAGCCACGCAACTCAAACGCATCGTTAACCACCAGCACACGTTCAATGCGGTGTTTGTGCATCAAATTACGCGCCTCTTCAAGACTGGCGTTCTCCTTGACAGTGATGAGCTTATCCTTCGGAGTCATGATGTTCTTGATCGGTTGATCCAAGTTACTTTCAAAGCGCAAATCTCGATTGGTGACAATACCGACCAATTGCTTACCCTGTACAACGGGTAACCCCGATATTTTGTGCTGGTGCGTTAACTCCAACACGTTACGCACTGTCATATCCGGCGTAATGGTGATGGGGTCCTTGACCACGCCGCTTTCAAAACGCTTGACCTTGGCAATCTTGGCCGCTTGCGCGGAGGCTGACATATTTTTATGTACTATACCGATGCCACCCTCTTGCGCCAATGCAATCGCAAGGCGCGACTCTGTGACAGTATCCATCGCAGCAGAGAGCAGCGGAATATTCAGGCTGATGTTACGGGTAAGCTGGGTGCGCAAACTGACATCGCGCGGCATTACGTTGGAATAAGCGGGGACGAGCAGAACGTCGTCAAAGGTTAAAGCTTTTTGAATGATGCGCATGAAACGACCCTCGGCAAAGGAAGCATTATACGCAAGCAAATGAAGCCAGTAAACGGCTTAATACAATACTAAACGCCTTCCTGCATACCGGTCTGATAGACCAAAGCGTTATTGCGCCCGCCATGTTTAGCATGGTACATGGCAATATCGGCATGCTTGGTCAGCAATATTTTGTTGTCGCCATGTCCGGGAAAGATGGCAATGCCGATGCTGCAAGATATGGACAGACTGAGGTCCGAAAGGTCGAATGGTTCGCTGAGCGATTGCAGCACTTTTTCGGCAACCAGCACGGCATCCTGTTGCCCTACAATAGTGGGCAGAAGTATGACGAACTCATCACCCCCAATGCGTGAAACCGTGTCTGATTCTCGTACGCAATCAAGCAAGCGTAACGCTACTTCCTTCAGGAGTTGATCCCCGACAGCGTGCCCGTAGTTGTCATTGACCGGCTTGAATCTGTCGAGATCTATGAACATCAGCGCCAGAAGTTCATTCTCGCGTTTGGCCATGGTTATAGATTGCTTCAGCCTGTCGTCGAATAGCGCGCGATTAGGTAGTGAGGTCAGTAAATCATAATGCGCCAACTGCTTCAATTGCTCTTCAGCTGCCTTGCGTTCGCTGATATCGGAAAAGACCCACAGATAATGGGATGGTGAAAGGTTCTCATTTTGCATCAATTTGACGGACATCCACTTGACGTAGTCTTCCCCGCTTTTGCGGCGATCTCTTAATTCACCTTTCCATAATCCATTTTTATTGATGACTTCCCTCATGTCGGCGTAAATCTCTGTCGGGTTTACCGCCGAAGAAAATATGCTTACTTTATGGCCAATTACATCATTAGCGTCATACCCAGTAATACTTGTGAATGCAGGATTTACCCTGATAATATTATGGTCTGTATCAGTCACCATCACAGCTTCCTCCACGGTATCGAGGATGTTGGTTGCAAGTTGCTGAGCAGTTTCGCGCTCAATTTGTACTGTAATGTCGCGAATGAAGGCAGTATATTGGTAGTTACCATCATTCAGAATATTCTGCGTCATTGAAAGCTCAATGGGGAATTCGCTGCCATCACGATGCAGGGCAATCAACTTACTTCTCTCATTCGATTTTGCTTCCTTGAATTGGGCTTGATATTTTGGATTAATAGCTTGCGGCTCTTCCATGTGGCTGCGGAATTTGTAACGTGAGGCGACTGATATAGCCATTTCCTCAAAAACTTGTCCATGAGCGGCATCCCGGCGCCATCCGAACATTTGCTCTGCACGACTGTTCCAGCCGCACACTCGCCCCTGAATATCAAGCTGAATTACTGCGTCAAGCGCGTTCTCAATAATTGAAGAAAGTTGTGCTTCGCTCCGGGCGACGGACTGTGCTTCAACCAGAATGCGTGAGCGACCATATAAAAACAACCACGTCAAGAAGGCCAGCAGAAAGCTTATACCCGTTCCGGCATAAATGATGAACTCCTGCTTGCCTTCTGACAATCTGGCATCAAAACTGGGTAAAGAATGTGCCGCAAGCGTCCAGTTATGCCCTCTGACACTGATGGTTTTTACTGTTTTAAACAGAGAATTGGAATCTTCAGCCAAGTGGCTGCGGGTAACATCCGAGTCAAACATCAGGGAATCGGGTGTCACGATATCACCATCATAAATTTCAACATCCAACCTGCCGGCGCGCAGTCCCAGCGCATCACGCATGAAATCATCCATGCGTATCGGCATGTAAAGCCATCCAATGATGTTGGTACGCCGATCTTCAAGAGTGAGCGCGGAAGCGCCTTTTTTGTATATGGGCAAGTACATTCGAATCCCGGCCTGCTCTGCATCAGCTTCATGCAACAGGATAACTTTTCCGGAGATGCTCATATTGCCACTATCGCGCGATAACTCCATGGCAATGCGACGAGTCGCGTCAGTGAAGTTATCAAAGCCTAATGCGCGTTGATTGCGACCCGAAAAAGGCTCCGCGAAGATTATGCTGGTATAAAAATCACGCGGAGTATTCGGTCTAATGGAGTAGCTGGAGAATCCACTATTACGAATAGCTGCTATATGACGATCTTTTTTTACAGCGGGCACAATCAAAGAAAAGCACAGGCCATTCGCGCCGGGGAAATTTTTTGCCATGTTTAACGCGTCAGCATAATCGTGGAACTCACCTCGCCCCACCTCTTTGGATGCTGCAAACAAACCTCGCATACCCAGCAATACCTGTTCATAATCATGAATGCGATTAGTGGTTAGCCTCTCGAATTCATTGACCCGGGAATCGAATTTAGTCTGGAACATCGCTGTGATGTTTTGCGTTTCGTTATGCCATAGCCACCATGTGATCAACAGTCCGATAGCCAGTGCAATGCCGGATATTGAAGCAGGCATCAGTGATAGTTTATTGCTTGGTAGGGATGCTGAGCTTTGCATATGCAAAATGGGATGTACCCAAGTAAATCATACCACTATTGTCTCATAACCAATCATACGGGTCGTTGCCGTCAGGCAAGGTTATTTAACCGTTTATCTACTCTTCAGGGGGCGCAGAGACAATTTCCGCCAATAAACTAGGATGGTCGAGTTCGACGCGCTCGATCCGGGCAAACTGCTCGGTGATCTTGCGGCTGCTGATCTGCACATCGTCCACATCCTTGTTCGCCTGGCGGATATGGTCGGCAAGTTTCTTCATGCGCTCGTCGAAACGACCGAAGTCCTTCCCCAGTTTGCCCAGCTCGTCCTTGATGATGTGCACCTGCTTGCGCGTTTCCACGTCCTTCATCACCGCGCGCGCCGTATTTAACACAGCCATCAGCGTGGTTGGCGATACCACCCATACGCGCCGTTGCATCGCATAATCAACCAGTTCCGGATGACGTGCATGAATCTCGGCAAACACCGCCTCGGCGGGGATAAACATCACTGCGCCGTCCGAAGTCACGCCGGGAATGATGTATTTGTTACTGATGTCATCGACATGCTTCCTGATGTCCGCTTTGAATTGTCGCGTAGCCAGCATCTTGTCCGACTCGGCCAGTTCCGTGTCGAACATGCGGTGATAGTTTTCCAGCGGAAACTTCGCGTCAACCGCCACCATACCAGTCGGCTCCGGTAGCATCAGCACGCAATCGGCGCGTGTGCCATTGGGTAGGGTGTACTGCATCTCATATGACTGAGGCGGCATGATATTGCGCACCAGCCCTTCCAGTTGCACCTCGCCGAACGCTCCGCGCGAGCGCTTGTCGCCCAACAACTCCTGCAAACTCACCATGTTGGTGGTCAGACCATCTATCTTCTTCTGCGCCTCGTCTATGGTGGCCAGACGTGCCATCACACTGACAAAAGTCTCATTGGTTTTCTTGAAACCCTCGTCCAGTCGTTCGTTGACCTTGCCTCCTATCACTTCCAGCCGACCGTCCACTGTTTTCGATAAGGATTCGATACTGTTGCGCAAGTGCTGTGTAGCATTGTTAAAAGCTTCCTGAATCAGCTTCTGATCGGCACGTCCCTGCTCCGCCAGTTTTTCCAGCGTTTGCGCCAGCATTTCGCTGCGCAACGTATCCTGTTTTGCTTGCAGGATATTGATCGCATCTCGGGTTGCGCGTAACTCCTCGGATACTCCGGCGCGCAGGCGTTCAGACTGGTCGTTTTGCGCCACGATCAGCCGGTCTCCCTGCTTGTTTAGTCCGTCATGCAGATCGGTGAGCATGGCGCGATGCTGTTGTTCCAGCAGTTGCGATGCTCGAGCGGGCGATTTGAATTGCATCGCAACCGTCAAGATGACCAGAACCAGTACGGCAACTAACAATAGAATCTCTAGCATGGTCAATCCGGAAGGGCAACGCGGTACTGGAAACAGCTAGTGCAGCGGAGTGTTTGCGGCGGGCGCAGATTGTTTTTGCGCGGCCGAGCGTTCAGCCACACGATCCAGAAGTTTGCGCATATTGCCCAGCGAAGCCAGATGCAGGTAACCCAATCCCAGCGCACCACTGCGGAAAAGTTTCGGCAGTTTTTCATCCGGAATCTTGCCGAACTTCGCCTCATCAATCATGAAAAAATCATTAAGCTGGAAGGAATCCCCGTTTTTAGTGTCAAACCGCGCGCCCTGCTGCACAAACAATCCAAGCTCGTCCAATTGCTTGGTGATCAGTTCGGTACGAACGAATTCACGCTGGAAATTTTCCAGAAACTGAATTACTTCATTCATGCGCGGCTCCAGTTTGCCATCTGTATTTATCAGCACTTCGCCATGCTCGGAATTCAGCGCGGCACAATCCTCGTCAATGCAAACCACCAGTTGTCCGTTCGGCCCGCCTTCGGCCATCACAAACGGATAACGTCGCACAAAAGCGGGTATATAACGTGCATCCCACTTGCCCTTGGCATCTACAAACAGGTTTTCACCCTTGCGCACACCCAGCAGGGCGACAGGCCGCATGATTTTGTCTTTTCCGCGGATAAATACAATGGGGTATTCACGTGCCGCCTCTGCAAATTCGATACCGGCCATCAATACTGCCGTGGTATCACTGGCAAAGGAAAAGTTAACCTCTTTAGCGGCGAATTTGAGGTTGCGATGCACATCGGAATTCAGCGCGACCACCTTGCGGTAAAAAGCGAATTGATTCATTTATTGTTCCCTAATATATAGTTGTAACTGGCATGTAGCCTATCAGAACTGCTTCCGCATCAGCAACCATAATCTCGGATTACGCCGTGAAGATTCCGAAGTGGGATCACCGCCGCTGGTGCGCCAAGCCAAGCTGGCCCTGATCTGGATACCCGATAACAGCGCACTCATCCCTACCCCGGCTCCCGCAATATAACGCGTGTTGGCTGTGCCTGTGATATAGGACTTGTGGTTGATCTTTACCGCCCCGCCATCGTAGAACAGCGATACCTGTATATTTGACGCATAGTCGTGGCGAAATTCAAGATTAGCCAAATAACCTTCATCTCCACTCGCCTCGCCTTGCGGGTATGCGCGTACCGTTTGCGCTCCTCCCAGATATAACTTTTCAGAAGTATGGAGATTCCTGCCAGCCTGCTGCCCAGACAACACAACCAACAACGTATTGGTCGCAGTTAGCCGCTGCAAACGTTTAACGTTGTAGCCCAAACGCGTGAAAAGGCCATTACTCTTTGCAGAAGATTCGTCGATCACCCGCGAAATGGCATCCATGTTCAACCGACCCGATACCCAGGATAATTCGAATGAAGTAATGCCCGCCCCGCCCCAGGCATCTTGATGGTTGGCCACCACGCCCAGATTGATCAGTTGCACTTGTTTTTCGCTACGCGTTGCGGGTACATTGGTACTATCTCTCAACTTCTTCCGCTCCCACTGAATAACTCCGCTGAGGTTGCTGGCTTGGCTGCGGATGAACGGGTATATCGCGTGTAAACCGGCATTGCTGGCACTACCATCAGCTTTCAGTCCGGAAAACTCTTTGCCGAGACGATAGCGGGTATTCGAATATGCAGCGCCCAGCCGCAACCCCCCGTTTCCAACAGGCAACTCATAGCTTGCTTTCGCGTAGTTAAGATGTTGATCCGTCGTCAGCGCACTCAAGCTGATCTCATCCCCCATTCTGAATGGACTATTGAGTACCAGCATTGCTCCTAGGCGTCTTTCACCGGTATAGCGATTGCCGTAATTGTCCAAATCAACATTGGCTACATAAGGAGCGGATGGCGTCAGTTCAACGATCAGGTCGGAGGTGCCGATGCTGGCACCTGGTTGTATAGAGGCTTTAGCACTTCCCACACCCGGGGTATCGTTCAACAACAATAATGCGCGATCTGCCGATTTCGCCAGCAATACATTGCCGTTCCCGATTCCGCTTAAATAGCCGTTGGCACGCGCATCGGAAATACGCGACTGGTTATTGATGCGCTGCGCCCCGACATGCCCTTCCAGTACGGCAATCGTCACTACACCATCCTTGATGTCCTGCACAGGCAAATAAGCGCGTGCCACCAGAAATCCATGCGCTCTGTAATAGGCTGTAATACGTGCAGCGCCCGCTTCCAGATTCGAGAGGCTGTGTTGACCACCGATCAGATACGAAACCAGTTCTTCAAGTGTATTTGGCGTAAATTCACTGCTGCCCGTAATGCGGATACCCGTGACAGAAATGAGCGTTTTATCGTCGGATTTACCGGCCGGCACAGAAGCGGTTTCAACTGGCAGTATCTCCTGTGCCTGCGGTGAGACAAACTCGGGCACTCCCTGCAATTCGCGGCTGGCCTGCCCTGCATCGGGCACAAGCGGCGCCGCCTGAACTGACAGGGCACAGACCAGCAATGCAAATGCAAGGCAATGATATCTTGTTGGGCGGGCTGCTACTGATTTCTTCATGTGATCATCATTTAACTGCAACTATTCTAATGCTCCGCACTAATCTTTTGTCTCTACGTTGCCTGGCAGCCTGATCCCTCCGTCCAACAAAGTGATATAACTGCCAAAATTCTGCCCAGAGTCGGCAGACTGATCCGCTGGCGATTGAATCATCAGGGTCGAGTTGGTCGCGGTGTTAAGCGCGACGATAACAGTTTCAAATGATGTGTTCGCGGTCCCTACCCCACTCTGATAGGCCGTCGGCAACACTGATCCGATGTATGTATCTGCCACTTGCGCGGGAGTGTCGGCGAGGATATTCAACCATCCGTCCACATAGTTGATAGTGTAGTTGTTACCGGTCAATCCATTCGGGCTAACAACATAGCTACCTACATTGATCGCACCCTGACTGCTGCCACCATATGCCAGTGTGCCGTCCAGAACAGCAGAAGTTTCACCGTTGACCAGCCCCGAAAAGGTCACGCCGTTGCCGCCACTGAAGGCTGATCCGTCGTAGGTTTTGCTTGCGTCGTTAGCGGTGACTGTCAGGGTTGCAGGGTTGATGCTTAGCGCGCTGGCGTTGCCCGCAGCCTGTACGAACACGTAGTTGCCATTATTGGCGGTCAGGCCGGAGCCGGTAATATCATAATTGCCAACGTTGCTGGTGGTGGTTGCTGCTGTGGTAAAAACTTCCGTACCCGTAGTGGCCGTAGCCAGCGATTCACCATTGACGAAACCGGTCACGCTACCCGTGAATACCGGATCGGTGGCACCATAGGTTCGGCTTGCCGTATTGGCGCTGTATGTCAGCGTCGCGGGGTTCACCGTCAGTGCGCCATTCACATAACCAATAGTGTAGTTGTTTGGATTGAAGGTGCCGCCCGTGGCTGCGCTGGCCGTAATCACATAAGGATTGCCAGCCACGCTGGCTGTCGCTGCATCGCCAGCGCTGGCGAGTGTGATGCCACCAATACTTTCACCGTTGACTAACCCGAGTGAAGTAAACTCGGTACCTAAATAGGTCAGTGTGCTGCCGTAGATTTTATTCGCATTGTTGGCGGTGACTGTCAGGGTTGCGGGGTTGATGCTTAACGCGCTGGCGTTGCCCGCAGCCTGTACGAACACGTAGTTGCCATTATTGGCGGTCAGGCCGGAGCCGGTAATATCATAATTGCCAACGTTGCTGGTGGTGGTTGCTGCTGTGGTAAAAACTTCCGTACCCGTAGTGGCCGTAGCCAGCGATTCACCATTGACGAAACCGGTCACGCTACCCGTGAATACCGGATCGGTGGCACCATAGGTTCGGCTTGCCGTATTGGCGCTGTATGTCAGCGTCGCGGGGTTCACCATCAGTGCGCCGTCCACCACCGTAATGTCATAGCCATACTGGTTTGAATAGAAACCTCCCGCACTGATCACATAGCTACCCGCGTTGACTGCCCCCTGAGATGAGCCGGTATAAATAAGGCTGCCCAGCAGATTGGCATCGGGGGTTATTGAAGTCGTATATCCGTTGCCGCCGCTATAAGAGATGCCGTCATAGGTTTTGCTGGCGCTGTTGATCGTAATGGTCAATGGCGTCAGGAAGCTGGTCAGCAGCGGTGCGCTGTTACCCTCATAAATACGCCAGGTATTGATGAAATCCAGCGCCGTAAAATTGGCCTGTTGTGTCATTTGCGCGGTGTTGAGTCCTGTTGTGCCTGCGCTCGATCCGCTGCCGGCGCCATTGGTCTGCCCGCTGATTTGCGTATCCCAATATCCCGCGCTGATCGTGCCGCTGTTCGCCCCGGTTACCCCGCCCAGTGCTGAAGCGCCGCTGACTCCCCCTGTTGCAATGACGTTGCTGACGCTGCCCGAATTATTTCCGGCTATCCCGCCCACGTTGCTGGAACCTGTTGTCAGACCTATCACCGTGCCGCTGAATGTTGCGCCATAAATCGTACTGAGGTCATTCAAGCCCACTATCCCGCCGACATTGCTTAACCCTTTAATGGTGCCACTCACGATCGCGTCGGTGATCGTGCTCGGATCGTTCCAGCCGACGATACCGCCAACATTGATGTTTCCGGTAACCGATCCGGTGAAAGAGGAAGTGCTGATTGTTGAGAGTGCATTGGTTTTTCCGGCAATGCCGCCAACGTAATCGAATCCGGTCACATTCCCCGCCACATTGATATTGCTGAGGGCGGCCGCGCTGATATAGCCGAACAAGCCAACGTAGTTAGTGGCGGGCAGATTGATCAATAGATTGCTGATGCTGTAGGTCAGCCCGTCGAATGTGCCGGTGAACGGTGTGGCCAGGCTGCCGATCGGCACGAAACCCGAGGCGGTGTTCCACATGCCGGATGCGAGGGCAGATTCGGACAGATCGATGTTCGCGGCCAGCGTGTAGCTCGCCCCCAGATCCATGGACATCAACTGCAACTGGTGCGCATTGCTGATCGTGGTGCTGTATTCGCTGCGCAGGAAGGGACGCGTAGCACCGTCTGCCATGTACCAGGTGTTGACGAAGTCCCAACCCGCCGCGGTGAAATTGGCCTGTGTCATCATGTTGGCCGTGGTCATCCCCGTGCCTTTTGCGCTGGTTGCTACACCTGATGAAGTTATATCCCAGAAGTTGGTGTTGGTGGCCCCACCAGGTGCTGTTCCTAGCAACCCGCCCGCAGTCGTGCCACTCACGCTGCCCGTGGAAAAATTGTAATCGAGGAACGAGCCACCATGATTGCCTACCAGTCCGCCGGAAAAATTTGCGCCGCTTACAGCCCCGGTCGCATAGCTGTTGGTGATCTTGCTGGCGAAAGCTGTAATTCCTACAAGTCCGCCGGCATTGCTGTTGATTCCGCCAGCGGACGTGACTGCCCCCGAGGCATAGCAGTTGCTGATGATGCTGGCCGCATTGTTGTTGAGTCGCCCGACCAGTCCACCGACATTGCCGTTGTTTCCACCGGACACTGCACCAGTGTTATAGCTATTGTAGATGAGGCCATTGTTGTATCCCACCATGCCGCCGACATAGTTCAGACCGCTGACGCTACCGCCAACCAAACCCAGATTGCGGACAAAAAATGTCGGGCCGGTCGCACCAAACAAGCCGATGAAGCTTATAGTTGGCCGATTTATGACGAGATTGCTGATGGTATGCCCCAAACCTTCAAACGTCCCTCTGAATTGGGTCGCGGTACCGGAACCGGTGCCGCTACCTATGGGAGCAAAGCCCAAGCCGCCGTTCCATGCGCTGGTTGACGTGGCATCGATGCTGGCACCCAGCGCGTAATTTGTAGTCAGGTTACCGCTCATACCCTGAAGGTCGGTGGCGGTGGTGCTACCCGCAGCCCCGAGACTAGTGATCACTGTGAAATTCCTGACGGTGCCGTTACTGCCCAGCAGAGTGCTGAAGTTTTGCCCCGCCGGCAAATCGACCGATGCGTGAACGTAATAGTTGCTGGTATTTCCCGCCGCGAGTGCGCCCTGCCCGTATTTGAGCGCGAGGCTGGCGGTGCCCGAGCCTTGCAGGTTGGCATTGATGTAGATGTTGTTCCAGGCATCCAGGGTGAGCAGATTGGCGCCCCAAGTGATGACATCGTTGACGAAGATATCGCCGTTTCCGGCCGCATTGCCTGTGCCGCAGGTCGCACCAGTGCAGGTGGCAGAGGTATTGTTAGTCTGAATGACAACCGCACCCAACCCGAGTGCGCTACTGAGCGCCGTACCGGTGATGTCCCCGCCGGTCGCCGCGATGGTGAAATCATAGGGGTCGATCAGCCAGGTACCTGCATGCCCCGTGGCTGACGTGCTTGTGATTTGGGCATCGCTTTCGATCTGCACATGGGATGCCGAAGTCTCAATGAAACCGCCGTCCCCGCCATTCGGTGCCGATGCATCTAGCTTACCGCCGACATTGACGGTGCCGACCCGCATATCGCCCATCAGCTTGATCACCCCGCCGACATTCTGGAGGGTACGCGCCTCGATGATGCCGGTGTTGTTGACCACCGCGCTGCCAAGCGCATCGGCCGCCAGTGCCGACAGGATGACCTGTCCGCCGTCGGCTTGGATGAGTTGGTGGTTCGCGGCCAGCGCGTTGAGCGAGCCCTGGTCGATGCTGTAGGACAGCAGCGTGCCGTTGTTCAGGTTGAGGCTAACCTTGTCGCCTGCGGCAAGCAGCGCTATACCCAGCGTTGCGGTGATCACTCCTTCATTGCGCACTTCGGGTGCAAGCAGCGCGATGTAGCCGCCATTGGCCGCATTCAAGTTGCCCTGATTGACGACAGAGCCTGCCTTAACTGTTTTACCGAAGCTGTAATTGCCGGCGATAAGTTCGGTATCGCTGAGGCTCAAGGTCGATGCGACCAGTCCCCCGACGGTAACTTGTGCGGTGCTGCCGAACAAGACACCGTTGGGATTGAGAATGAAGACTTGCCCGTTGGCGTTTAGGCTACCCAGTATCGAACTGGCATCCTGACCGAGCACACGGTTCAAGGCGACTGAGGAAGCATTGGGCTGGTTGAAATTCACAGCTTCATCGGCTCCGATACTGAAAGTTTGCCAGTCGATGGCGAGGTTCTGGCTTTGCTGGTTAACGCTGGTGGTTGTGCCTGACTGGGCGATCGTACCCGAACCCGAGCTGATGTTGCCACCCTCCGGAGCGGCGTATGCCGCTGAACACAGCATGGACAGGCACAGCGCAATGTACCCGGAAAATCGGTAACTTTTCATGATCGTCCTCCCGATGAAGATCAAATTTACAGGCTTTCATCACGAGAAGTTAATGAAGGCAGCCGCAATGTCTATCATTCGATAGGCGAACTATAGCAAAAATGTCCTTTTATCAGTACTGATTCAAAACAGGGTGATCAGGTTATTATGAGTCTGAAAAATCAACTGCCATATAATTTTCGCCCACGAATACGGGCGCGATGCGCTCTGCGCTGCTCCGCCTCGGTGAGCGGTTTGGGTTTTGACCCCTCGAACGGGTTTTTGCTGGAATTAAACTGGATCTTGAGCGGCGTTCCTTTTAACTTGAATATTTCGCAAAAAGTACGTTCCAGATAGCGTGCGTAGCTGGCTGGCACATCGTCCAAGCCGCTGCCGTGAATCACGATTAGCGGCGGATTGCTGCCACCTTGATGGGCGTAGCGCATCTTGGGTATGAAGCGCCCCGCTTTCGGCGGTGCCTGTTTTTCCAGCGCGCCGATCAGGGCACGGGTAAGCTTGGGGGTGGACAGTTTCGCCATCGCCGCTGCATAGGCCTCATCCACCGATTTCAACACGCCCGGTATGCCATTGGAGTGCAGCGCGGAAATAAAATGCAGTTTGGCGAAGCTCAGGAAATGCAGTTTGCGTTCGATGTCGCGCTTGACCTGATCGCGGCGATACTCGTCCAGCCCGTCCCACTTATTGACTGCCAGCACTAAGGCACGTCCTGCCTGCAACACAAAATCGGCTACATGCGCATCCTGTTCGGTGATCTGGTCTTGCGCATCCACCACAAGTACCACCACATTGGCGTCTTCGATTGCCTGCATGGTTTTGATCACGGAAAATTTTTCGACCGCCTCTTCTACCTTCCCGCGCCGACGTACTCCGGCAGTGTCGATAATAGTGTATTGATTGCCGCCGCGCTCGAAGTCGATGTAGATACTGTCGCGCGTGGTGCCGGGCTGGTCGAACGCGATCACGCGCTGTTCGCCGAGTATTGCATTCACCAGAGTGGATTTGCCGACATTGGGGCGTCCCACGATGGCGAGTTTGGGCGGATGTTCGTGATCCGTGTCTTCTTCAACGGGTTCGAGTGGGAAATTCTCCAGCGCGATTTCGACCACCTCGGCAACATTGTCGCCATGAGCCGATGAGATCGGAAACGGTTCACCCAGACCCAGTTCGAAAAATTCGGCGGTTACCTTGGCGCGCGCCATGCCTTCAGCCTTGTTGACCAAAAGCAGGATGGGCTTGCCGGTCTTGCGCAGTTGTTCGGCTATGATCGCGTCCTGTGGCGTGCATCCGGCACGGCCATCTACCAGGAACAGCACCACATCGGCCTCGTCAACAGCCTGGCGGCTTTGCTTGGCCATTTCGAACATGATGCCGTCCTTGGCGACCGGCTCCAGCCCGCCGGTGTCGACTACCAGGTAGGGCCACTCCCCCATCCTGCCCTTGCCATAATGGCGGTCGCGCGTCAGCCCCGGCTGATCCGCGACGAGTGCGTCGCGGCTGCGCGTGAGACGATTGAACAAAGTGGATTTCCCCACGTTCGGACGGCCAACCAGTACCAGTGTGGGCAACATCAGGATGGCCTTCTTATCTGATTGACATCGAATACACGTCGCCGCCGCTGGTTTGCAACAGCAGCCCTTCATCCAAAGGAAGTATCCTCGCTTTTATTGAACCTCCGTCCAGCTTGATGCGTGCCGTAAAATGTCCGTCTATGCGGCTTAATGCGTGAAGGTATCCCAGACGATCCCCGACAATGACAAAATCTTCCATGACAAAGGGCGAGGAAACGCTGCGCATGAACAACTGGTCATTCTTCCATACCGTATTGCCACTGCTTCTGTCCATTTCGATGACCGAACTTTTCGCATCGCTAAGGTAAAGATATCCGCGCAACAGCATCATGCCCTTGTCGCTGGAGAGGTCACGGTTCCATAACGGATTACCCCGGGTGATGTCATAGCAGGCCAGACGCCCCTGAAAAGCGACGGCACAAACCTGTTCGTCATCCACTACCGGATCGCCGGTGATATCGCTGATCCGTTCCAGTTCGGTATTGCCGCTGGGTTGAGACACCGATGTTTCCCACAGCACTTCACCATCATTGATTTTGATGGCTGCCAGCCTGCCACCGGCAAATCCGGCATACAAAATACCGCGCTGGATGGTAACTCCGGCATGGCTGCGCACGACCAAGGCAGGAGTACTGCGCTCGTAAACCCACACGCGTTCACCATTTGCGGCATTCAGTCCGGCAATGCGCCCATCACCGCTGCGTACTATCACTATGCCGTCCTCAACCCGCGATACGTTCAACACCTCGCTCGAAACTTTGCTTTTCCAAAGCGATCTACCGTTCTCGTCATAAGCCAGCACATTACCCTTGTTGCTTCCGATCACGATCAAATCCTCACCACCCCCCACACCGCCGCTGGCGGTGATGCCGGTTTTAAGTCTCCAGGCCTTCTTTCCGGTTTTACGATCCATGCGGGTCAGCAAACCTTCTATGGATACTGCATATATTGCGTCGCCGACTATGGCGGGCTGCAATAGATTTGAGCCGGAATCACCAATATTTTTTTGCCAACGTACTTTGAATTGGGCCGTACTATCGAAATCGACAAGCTTTGCGGGTTCATCCTCGTTCTTTACACCGGCCCACTCGGGAGTAGATTCATCCGACGAAGCGCAGCCACCCAACACCAGAATAGCCCATAAAAGTGCAGCGCTGCCGCCAAGTCGAAGTGCGGAAATCGGGCGACATTCGAGATGGGCGTGTGTCAATTTCATTTAGCCACGCCCAGTGCATCCAACTTTATCTGGATGAGGTTGCGATACGGGCTTTGCGCATCGATCTTTTCGAAGGCTAGCTTATATGCGCTTCTGGCGCTATCAGACTGGCCTTGAGCGCTTAATACATCGCCCTTTAGATCGGCATACAAACCGTCAAACGAAGCCGTATGCTTTGCATCCAGATGCATCAAAGCGTCCGCGAAATTCTTCTCGTCAAGAAAAATCGCGGCCAAACGCAAGTGAGCTACATCCTTCATGGTCTCTTCCGTGGCGTGTTCAATTATCCAATGCAACTGTTTTTTCGCGCTTTCCGCATTTTTTGTTTCCTCGCTTACCAGTGCGGCCATCAGTGCCGCACGTGTTGCATAGACAGTAGAAGGGAATTTATCCATCAAGGCCGCAGCCGCATCACTGACGCGCTTGGCATCACCACTGCCCATTTGTTCGGAAAATTGCTGGAATAAAGTTTCCGCTTCCTGCGCCTGATTATTCTGGTAATACTGCCAACTACGCCAACCTGCCATCGAGAGCGCCGCCACCAGAAAAATGCCAAGCAGCCAACGTCTGTTGTCGTTCCACCATGCTTTGATTGCTTCGATCTGTTCCTGTTCATGCGTATCCAGTGCTGCCATGTTTTACTCCTGCTTGATAAATTTATTGACCGTCGCGGCGATATCCCGCACCTTGACCCGCACCTGCTCGCCGCCCTGCATCGGTTTTACAGCTACCTCATCGGCTTGCGCCTCGTCGTCGCCGATCAACACCGCGATCTGTGCGCCGCTGCCATCCGCTTTTTTCATCTGCGACTTGAAGCTGCCGCCGCCGCAATGCAGCAATACCCGAAGATTAGCATCGCGCAATTGCTCTGCCACGCGGCTGGCAAGCTGGCCTGCCAGTTCGCCCTGATGCACTACATACACATCCACTTCAGCCTTGGGAAGCGCCATACCGTCTTCTTGCACTAACGCCAACAATCGTTCCACACCCATCGCAAAACCCATTGCCGGCGCAGGTTTTCCACCGATCTGCTCGATCAGGCCGTCGTAACGCCCGCCCGCACAGACCGTGCCCTGCGCACCGAGACGTGTGGTCACCCATTCGAACACAGTGCGGTTGTAATAATCCAGACCGCGCACCAGCTTGTCGTTGACCTCGAAGGCAATGCCATGCCGCTTCAGGATGGTTTGTAACTCGTCGAAGTGCTTCAACGCATCCTCTTCCAGTTCATCCATCAACTTCGGCGCACCGGCGATCAATTCCTGCATCGCGGGATTCTTGCTATCCAAGATACGCAGCGGGTTGCTGTGTAACCGGCGCGTCGCATCGGCATCCAGCAGCGCGGTGTGCTGCTGGAAATAGGCGATCAGCTTCTCGCGATGGCGGTGACGCGACGCGGTGTCTCCCAGTGTATTCAGTTGCAGCGTAATATCGCGCAGGCCCAGTTTCTTCCACAGCCGGTCGCACATCATGATCTGTTCGGCATCGACATCCGGCCCGGCAAAACCCAGAGCCTCCACGCCGACCTGGTGAAACTGGCGGTAGCGGCCTTTCTGCGGACGCTCGTGGCGGAACATCTGGCCGCTGTAATACAGGCGCTGGGGCGCGTTATACAGCAAATTGTGCTGTAGCACAGCGCGCACGCAGGAAGCCGTCCCTTCCGGGCGCAGCGTCAGCTGGTCGCCGTTCAGCGCATCCTCAAAACTGTACATCTCCTTCTCAACGATGTCGGTCACCTCGCCGATGGCGCGTTTGAATAGCGCGGTCGGCTCGACCAGCGGCATACGGATATTGCGGTAGCCATAGCTGTGAAGCCAGTCGCGCACCACCTCCTCAAACCACAGCCACAGCCCTGCTTCATCGGGCAGGATGTCATTCATGCCGCGTACGGCTTGTATCGTTTCGTTACTCATAATCGGTTATTGATGCGGCAAGTCGTGGATTATAGCGCAAGGTACGGATTTACCAGCAGTACTACTGCGGCCTGACCATAGATAAGGTTGCAAGGACCTCATCCCAACCCAAGTAGTGGACATCCCTCCCTTCATGCGGTCACGACAACTTGAATATGCCATAGAGGAAAGACTCAGCAGTACCTGCTGGCTGGTTCTTCAAAGTCATCATCTTGCCACACGTAACGCAGAGCCATACAGGGCTGCACGGTCATTCAGGATCACCTTAACTGGCATCGCCTCCAGCAGATGACGCATCCGCCCTTTATTGAGGAAAGCATCAATAAATGCACCTGTTTGCAATCGGGGCAGAATTTTCGGTGCGATGCCGCCGCCCAGATACAAGCCGCCACGGCTCAATACCTTGAGCGCCAAATTGCCCGCTTCCGCACCATATAGGCATACAAACCAGTCCAGTGCTTCGACACAAAGTTCGTCAATCCCGGTCATAGCCGCATTGGCGATTGCGGCAGCGGCATCCCCCTGCCGGATTTCGTGGTGTAACCAATCTGGAATGGATGTTTTGCGGCTTATACAAAGAAATTCATGCAGGGCGACCAGACCCGGACCTGAGACAATACGCTCCCAGCTGACGTGCGGATGACGTTGTTGCAAATGCTTCAGCAATGCGATCTCAATATCGTTGGATGGGCTGAAACTGGTATGCCCCCCCTCAGTGGCAAAAGGACGGTATTGCTGTCCATCCCAAAACAGTCCAGCTTCGCCCAACCCTGTTCCCGCTGCGATCACTGCTGCATTCGTGTCCGGTTGGGAGATGCCTTCATTCAAAGTGAACAAATCGTTTGCGCCCAACGCAGGTAGGCCGCTTGCTGTCGCTTCCAGGTCATTGAGCAGCAAACACTGTTTGAAACCGAATTTATTTTGCAAGGCTACAGCATCGATACGCCACGGCAAATTGGTGGTCTGCACTATTCTGCCGTGTACCGGCCCGGCAATTCCAAAAGCTGCGCGAACAGGGATGTCTTCGCCATGCAGAAAATCGACCAGCAATTCATCGAAATCTGTGTAATCACGGCTCACATAGTTTTTCTCACGAACGTTGAGTAACTGCGTTCCTTCAACCGAAATAATCGCAAGGCGTGTTTTGGTGCCGCCAATATCACCGCTTAAAATTTGAGCAGAGCTAATGTCCATTTAAAAATCCAGAACTGACTGATAACGCTTGGATTCTAACAGTTTGAAAGTCGTGAAAACAGTTAGGCTTCACGGAGATGCTTGCCTTAGTTTCGTTTTTTGACAAGAATGTCGCCATATCCATCGGGTTTACATATGCCAAAAAATTCGGTTGCAGACTTTTCATTGCCCGCCACAAGCGGTCAGACATTTACCCTATCCACAGCACGCGGCAAGCATCTGGTCATTTATTTTTATCCCAAAGACAATACCCCGGGCTGCACTACACAGGCGATGCAATTTCGTGATCTTTATGCAAAATTCAAGAAAGCGGATTGCGAGATCGTGGGAATTTCCCGCGACAGCATCAAGTCGCATGAGAATTTCAAGACCAAGTTCACCCTGCCTTTCGCTTTGCTTTCTGATACCGAGGAAGTTGTGTGTGAGTTGTTTGGCGTGATCAAGCAAAAAAATATGTATGGCCGGCAGGTGCGTGGTATTGAACGAAGCACTTTTGTCTTCGATAAAGATGGCGTACTTCAACGTGAATGGCGTGGCCTCAAGGCGGATGGACATGCTCAGGAAGTTCTGGATTTCGTCACCAACCTTAACTAAAGGAACATCATGCCACCTTCCCCAAAGAGTAAAGCCACCAAATCAACGGGACATGACAACGGGGTCAAATTGTTTGTGCTCGATACAAACGTGCTGTTGCATGACCCGACCAGCCTGTTCCGATTCGAGGAGCACGACATCTGCCTGCCGATGTTCGTGCTTGAAGAGCTGGACAACAAGAAGAAAGGCATGACGGAAGTGGCGAGGAATGCTCGGCAGGCCAGCCGTTTTCTGGATGAAATCGTCAGCGATGCGCCGCACAATATCGAAGCCGGAATAGAGCTGCAATCAGCCGCATACAAAAACTGCACAGGGCGTTTATACCTGCAAACCAGTTTTCTGAAATACGAGTTGCCGCAAAATCTGGAGCTGGGAAAAGCAGACAACGCGATTCTCGGAGTCGTCATCGGCTTGCAGGCGCAGCAGCCGGATCGCGCGGTCATTTTGGTCAGCAAAGACATTAACATGCGTATCAAGGCACGTGCACTTGGCCTTGAAGCGCAAGATTATTTTAATGACAAAGTGCTGGAAGACAGCGATTTGCTTTATACCGGTGTGTTGTTGTTACCGGGTGACTTCTGGGATACGCACAGCAAGGATATGAAGTCCTGGCAACAGGACGGTCACACCTACTATCAGGTTAGCGGTCCGTTGTGCGGGGCATTTTTCGTCAACCAATTCATCTATCAGGAAAATGATGAATTGCCGTTTTATGCTGTCGTGCTTGAGCAGAACGACAAGACTGCCTTGCTGCGCACCCTGACCGACTACACCCATGGCAAAAACAATGTATGGGGCATCACCGCGCGGAATCGCGAGCAGAACTTCGTGCTCAATCTGCTATTGAATCCCGATATCGATTTCGTAACATTATTGGGGCAGGCCGGCACAGGAAAAACTCTTTTGACCCTTGCTGCCGGCCTGCTGCAAACGCTGGAGAGAAAATTGTATACGGAGATTATTATCACCCGTGTCACGGTTCCGGTGGGCGAGGATATTGGCTTTCTGCCCGGCACAGAAGAAGAAAAGATGACGCCCTGGATGGGTGCGCTGGAAGACAATCTCGATGTACTGAATAAATCCGACGACGAGGGGGGGGACTGGGGACGAGCTGCCACACGCGATCTGATTCGTTCACGAATCAAGATAAAGTCACTCAATTTCATGCGTGGACGCACATTTCTGAACAAATATCTGATTATCGACGAGGCACAAAACCTGACACCCAAGCAGATGAAGACACTGGTTACGCGCGCAGGCCCGGGTACGAAAGTGGTATGTCTGGGAAATATCGCCCAGATCGACACACCTTACCTAACCGAAGGCAGCTCCGGTCTAACTTATGTAGTGGATCGCTTTAAGGGCTGGCAGCACGGGGGGCACGTTACATTACTCAGGGGCGAACGCTCACGTCTGGCGGATTATGCCGGCGAGGTACTCTGACCATGGATCTAGAAAAGTCTGATGCCAAATGGCGCGAAGAGCTTACCCCGGAACAATACAAAATATGCCGCCAGTGTGGTACCGAGCCGCCATTTACTGGGAAATACTGGGATTGCCACGATGAAGGTATCTATTGCTGTGTGTGTTGCGGTAACACCCTGTTTGAATCCTCTGCCAAGTTCGAATCGGGATCGGGTTGGCCCAGCTTTTGGCAGCCTTTTCAGCCCGACAGCACTGTGTCGCGGATCGATAAGAGTCACGGAATGACACGCACCGAAGTATGCTGCAAACAATGCGGCGCGCATCTCGGCCATATTTTCCCGGACGGTCCACAACCCACCGGGTTGCGATTTTGCATCAACTCGGAAGCCCTTAAACTGAAATTAAAAAGCCTATGAAGCTGCTCTTCGATTTGTTTCCCGTCATCCTGTTTTTTGCAGCTTTCAAATTTCAGGGGATTTATGTCGCTACTGCTGTAGCTATTGCCGCCACCGTCGTGCAAATCGTCTGGGTAAGAATAAAACATGGCAAGGTAGATACCATGCTGTGGGTAAGCTTCGCTATCATTGGTGTATTCGGTGGAGCGACGCTGCTACTACACGATGAGACCTTCATCAAATGGAAACCAACCGTACTTTACTGGATGTTCTCTGCCACCTTGTTTATTTCAAATATTTTTTTCAAAAAGAATCTGATGCGCTCTTTGTTACAGGAAAAAATAGCGCTGCCGCTGCACGTCTGGCACCGTCTGAACTTAAGCTGGAGCCTGTTCTTCGCAGTGCTGGGTTTTATTAACCTGTATGTCGCATTTAATTACTCGACAGATAGCTGGGTGAATTTCAAGCTGTTTGGCTTTACCGGATTAATGCTTGTATTCATCCTCGGACAAGGTGCATGGTTATCCAAATATATCGACGAGAAGAAGGAGAATAATTAATGTGGTACGCGATTATCGGGCAGGATGTGCCCAACAGCCTTGAGAAACGTATGACAGTACGCCCCGCACATGTTGCCCGCTTGCAAACAATGCAGGACGAGGGAAGACTATTACTGGCAGGCCCCTTTCCTGCCGTGGATGCTGTCGATCCGGGGGAAGCGGGATTCACGGGCAGCCTGATCGTGGCTGAATTCTCCTCGCTGCAGGCTGCCAAAGACTGGGCAAATGCCGATCCCTATGTGGCATCCGGTGTATACGCGGATGTGCGTGTGCAACCTTTCAGGAAGACCTTTCCGCAATGAGTGAGTGCCAAACAAAAATGCGTTTACGACTTTCGATTCTCGATCCGGTATCGCTGAATATCGTGGACGAAAGCCACAAGCATGCCGGGCATGCCGGAGTGCGCGATGGCGGCGGCCACTATGTGTTGAATATCACCTCTGCACAGTTCGTCGGCAAAAATACAGTCTCGCGCCACCGTATGATATATTCCGCGCTGGGCGAAATGATGAAACAGGAGATACACGCCCTTACCATTCTGGCCGACACGCCGGATGAGAATTAACTCCCACAATATTTCTTTATAAAGAGGACTTAACATGCTGAAACTCGGGAAACTTGCAACACTAGCCATATTGAGCGCGTTGACGGCCAATATTGCTTTTGCCGACGATAAATCCGCCGCATTGGTCAACGGGGTATCCATTTCACAGGCACGCATCGATTTGCGTGTGCAAATTGCCGAGTCACAGGGGCAACCCGATACCCCGGAATTGCGCAAATCCATCCGTGAAGACATGATTAATCTGGAGGTGCTGGCTCAGGAAGCCAGAAAGATCGGTTTGGACAAAGACCCGCAAGTAAACCTGCAAACCGAACTCGCGCAATTATCCCTGCTGGGGGGAGCCTACGTACAGGACTATGCAAAGAAGCATCCCATCAGCGAGGAGCAGTTCACCCTTGAGTATCAGCGTGTAAAAGACAGCCTAGGTGACAACGAATATGAGGTTCGCCATATTCTGGTTGAGACTGAGGACGAAGCAAAAGCCATCATTGCCAAGCTTCGCAAAAGAGCTAAATTTGACGAAATTGCCAAAGAAAAGTCCAAAGATGCAGGGTCGGCTGAGCGTGGAGGATCATTAGGCTGGGCGGTACCCACCAACTTTGTCCCGCCATTCTCTGAAGCGATGACCAAGCTTAAAAAGGGGGAGTTTACTAAAACGCCGGTTAAAACACAGTACGGCTGGCATGTCATCAAGCTTGACGATATTCGCAATCTGAAAATGCCCACTTTTGAAGAACTCAAACCTCAAATGCAACAGCGTTTACAACAACAAATTATTCAGGATATGGTCGCTGACCTGCGCAGCAAAGCCAAGATCGAGTAACAACTTGACCTTTCACTACTCAAGCGAGGAGCCACTTGGTTCCTCGTTTTTTTTCGCATCATGACTTGATGAAAGGTTTCACGTTTTTAATATGATCAATCGAGCCGTGGTCAGCTCTGACATCCATTGACATGCATAAACGAAAAGTACTGCCGACACCCGATACAGAATCAACCTCGGCATATCCGCCATGAAATTTTGCAATCCAGTTGGCCAAATAAAGTCCCAGTCCGGTTCCGCGAATGTCGCTTGAGTGCTGACCGCGAATAAATTTGTCGAAAATACGTAGCTGTAATTCAGGGGCAATGCCCGCCCCATTATCTTCCACCTCCACGCACCACGTACCCACTTCACCCGAAATCACCCTCAAGCTAATCTCACTTCCCTGCGGAGAATATTTGACAGCGTTATCAATCAAATTTCCGATAGCAATACCGATCAATTGCCAGTCGGCGTTAAGCCGAGCTTCTTCGTTCAACAACTGGGTGCGAATAGTGCGATCGTGATTTTTTGCGAACGTATCCGCGAGCTCCGCACAAAAAGCGTTGAGATCCCGCTCACGCAATTCCAACCCAACGCTTTTGGTGTTGATCCGATCTTCGGTCAGAAAGTTATCCATCAACAGCGCAAGCTTACGCACAGCCCCCATAATCTTATCGATACGCGGCTTCCACTCGGGATGGTCGGCCTGTACTAACGCGTCCAACATCTGCGCCGTGTTACCGATCACCGCAACAGGATTGCGAATCTCATGTGCCATTAATGCCATCATGTTGGCTTGAATTTTTAAACTATCTTTTTCCTGTTGGAGAGCAATTTCCAGCATCTGTTTGGCATCGGTGTGCTGACGCGTACGTTTTTCTACTTCCCCTTCCAGCCAGCTGTGCGTCTTATTCACAGCGTCCGCCATAATCTGAAATTGCGTCGTCAATTGTCCGACTTCGCCACGGCCTTTCGCCAAGGGTGCAAGTTCGTAATCTCCATCACTTATGCGGGCTGCAGCTGCAGTCAGCACAGAAATAGGTCGCAGCACTAACCAGTGCAGTGTCAAGGCTAGAATAAGCAGCAATCCCAGCGCTACCCCACCGACCGCCAGACCCATTTCCAGAAAGTCCTGCTGCGGCAACAGCACAGCCAAATCGAGCAGCGTAATGTCATACCAGCCAACTTCAGGCAAGCTCGCCATGCCGGCCAGATAACGCTTACCCGCGATCTGCACAAACTTGGTGGACACCGACGAACCGCCATGCCCGAGTTGACCAATAGCTCGCCGCACCCACTCCCTGTTCTCTTCCCTATCCATCAACAGATCGATTGAATGCTGCTGGCTTTGAGACTTGGCAATGCTGGAAAAATCAATGTAGCCCACATCGCGGTAAATCTGGATGGCTGCATTTTGATCGACAAAAAGATTGGTCACACCGGGCTGGGCGATATCGGCCACTTCGCGAATAAAATCGGTCAGATCCAGTCCGGTTCCCAGCACACCCAAGATTCTATCGCCATCCCGCAACAACACATTAATCCAAACCTTGGTCACGCCAAGATGCGTATCCGGATCCACGTTAATCCGATAGTCATCGCCATTTTTAATCGTGGCGAAAAACCACGCATCCGCCGGCTTTTCGGGATCAAGCGTATAGCGCAATTGTTGTTGCGCATATTGGTTGCCGGCATCGTTAAAATAATAATGCCCTGACCGCTCGATCGCCAAAAAATAACTGCCCTCCTGGAAATGTTGGCGAAACTTTTCTATTTCCAACATTGCCTGCTGTCGCAGTTGCGGCTCCTGCTCATTTTTCACCCAGCGTTTGATGATGGCACTGTCGGCCATACTGCGAGCCAGCGCCACTTCACGAATGAGTGGCTGCAGAGTACGCGCCTTGTCGTAAAGCACCTGCTTTTCCGCAAAACGTGCGCCAATACGTTCAACCAACCGTTCACTTTCCTGATTGAACACCCACCAGATCACCGACACGAAACACAGCACTGAAACGCCAATGATGAACAAAAAACGAAGCTGTAAATTCAGCCGACTCAAAAAGAGTTGCACGCCATACAGCCGATTGTGTAAATTGGACATCAAATCCCCCGAATCAAGGTACAAAGCATGGCTCGCATTATCGTTGTAGAGGATGACATTGGACAACAGGAAGAGCTGCTCACCTTTCTCAAGCATGCCGGACATGAAGCACACGGCGCAACAACAGCTAGCGAACTTGAAAATTGCCTATCGCAATTCATTCCAGAAATCGTGCTGCTCGACTACAACCTTCCGGGCGAAACAGGTGCCGCTATAGCCGAAAATCTGCGTGGCAAGTTTGACAGAACCGTGGGCATCGTCATGGTAACAGCCCGCAGCAGCAGTGCTGACCGCATCGAGTGCAGACGCGCGGGCGCGGACGACTATCTGGTCAAACCGGTTGATTTTGGCGAGATGCTGGCGTTGATCGACAATCTCAAGGCACGACTCCCACCTACGCAGCCGCTTTCAGACACAGCATGGAGGCTCATGGTGGCACAATCTGAACTTATTCCGCCCGACTCATCCAGCATCTTGCTCTCGGCTTGGGAGGTTGCGCTACTCGAGACAATAGCAAAAGCCCCCGATCAAATTGCTAGCAGAGATGATCTAGTTCGCGCCCTGGGCAAGAATCCCATCTATTATGACCCGCGTGCGCTCGAGACCACCATCAGCAGGCTGCGCCGCAAACTCCCTGTACTGGAATACAATCGCCCTCCTCTGGAAGCCGTGCGTAATGTTGGCTACAAGTTTATTCGCCCTCTGATCGTAATCCGCTAGCCTTACCTTTCGTCACCCAAAACGCGGCTCTGCTGACAAGCTCGCTTCAATAACGCCGCCCCAAAAAACATGCGTCAGGAATTGTCAGCCACCATGAATTTGATAGTGGTATTTTCAGGCAATATCCTGTCAAAGCAATACTTCGAATGCACATGCTCTCCAGCTCCGCTACGTCATTCTGCCGACATACTCTGCCAACTCTTCATCAACAAGCCTTCCTCCCTTCCATCCACGACCTCAAAACAACTTGCTAAATACGACACACCTATATGTTTTATTTGAATATTTCTATTGCAAATCTAGCTTGGCATAGTCTATGCTGTTTAATGTCATATTAAGGTTGAGGCAAAACACACTTTACTTGAATTTATTGCTATGGTATTTATGCTCAAAAGTTTATATGCAATTGTATTCACGATAACGACTTGAAGTCATTCATGCGCTTTTTTGTTAACCTATCGATTAAGCCACTCACCCGCCAGTTCTGCGTGTGGCTTGGCTTGTTGCTGCTTACGCCGCAACTCGGTTGGGCAGTCGGCACACCTTCCGGCACCACTATTTCCAATCAGGCGACCGCAACCTATGTGATCGCGGCCAATCCCCCATCCACGGCCATCAGTAACACCGTATCGTTTTTGGTAGACAAAAAAGTGAACTTAGTCGTTGCTGAAGTTGGCGGCTCTCCTACCCTGTCAAATAGCGGACAACTCGGCGCGGCAACTTCATTCACTGTCACCAATCTGGGCAACGATGCACAAGGTTATAACCTGTTTGCCACATGTGCACTGGGCAACCCCGCAATAGGCGGAATCGCACCTTTCACCACGAACGACTTCTGCGCTGTAAACCTGCAGGTGTTCGTCGACAATGGTGACAATATATTTGACCCGATAGTTGACACAGTAACATCCATCCCATCTCTGGCTGCAGATGCCTCACAGACTGTGTTCGTCGTCGGCGATATTCCCGGATCTGCGGTCGTGAATCAGCAATCAGTTGTCAGCTTGACTGCGACCGCAGTAGCACCCGCTACAATGGCGGCTTTAGTTGCCACTGTCGGCGGAAATACTGCCGGTATTGACGTGATATTTGCAGACAGCGCGGGTGTAGCAGTCGGCGACATTCCGGGTGACGCACGACATTCTTCCTACGATGCATACCTCGTCAGCATCGTGAATTTGACGCTGACCAAATCTGTGATCAGCGTACTCGATCCGAGCGGCGGAGCGGTCGTGATGCCCGGTTCAGTGATGACCTACCAGATAGCAGTCGCCCTCTCCGGGAGCGGCACTGCAGCCAACCTCGTCGTGGCTGACCCATTGGCAGCCGAGACCAGCTTTGTTCCCGGAAGCATCAGTGTGAACGGTGTAGCCAAAACCGATGCCGCAGATGCCGATAACGCCCAATTTATTGCCAACACCATTACCGTTACGCTGGGGAATGTTGCCGCCCCTGCGAATATTTTTATCACGTTTCGCGCAACGATTAATTGATTAAAGGAGACAACTATGCGTATTTTTAATCTATTGCTTACAACCATTCTGCTCGCCATGCTGGGAAGTATTTCTCCAAGCGTGCAAGCGGCTGATGGTCCTATCAAATTAAAAAACATCGCACAGACCGAGGTCGAAGTAACCGATAAAAAGGGCAAAAAAACACTCAAGCGTACTCCCGTTGAAAAAGCCGTCCCCGGCACTGAGGTGATCTTCACCACCACCATGGAGAACACTATCGATAAGCCGATTGGCAACATCGTTATCAACAACCCTATTCCCAATGACACTGAATACAAGGCAGGTAGCGTATTCGGCAAGGATTGCGAAATACTGTTTTCAATCGATGGCAAGGACTTCGCCCACGCTGAAAATCTGAAGACCGCAGATGAAGATGGCAAAGAGCGTATCGCCCTGCCCAAGGAATACAAGCACATCCGCTGGACCCTTAAGGTTCCGCTGACTGCGGGTCAGACCCGTGAAGTCGGATTCCGCGCAGCCATCAAATAATCAGGACAGCTATTTAAGGAGCTAATCATGAACATCCACTACTCGAGTTACCCCGGTCATTACGTGATGCCCGAACCCATGACGGATCCTCCGTGGATCCGCTCTCCGTTTTCTGAGCGGGGCTTAACCACCGGTTCGGGCCCGCCGTGAGAAATGAAGTGCAGTAACAATTTTTTCAGCGTTTTTAGCAGTATTTTTTAAGGAGATTCAAAATGAGAAACATCAATAAAACGAGCAGCTACACCAAGCTCGTTGCACTGTTGGCTGGTGCAACGCTGTTTGGTTTGCTCTCTCAAAGTGCGTTGGCGTTGGGTACGTTATCCGGCACCACCATCACCAACAACGCCTCGCTGAGCTACACAGTGGGCGCCGTGACCACGAGCATCGACACCACCCTGACTCCAGCCCAGTTCAAGGTGGATACCAAAGTCAACCTGACCGTGGTAAAAGTAGGTGCAGCGCCGACTTCTGTCGTGTCCGATCCGCTACTTGGTGTAGTTGCAACCACCAGCTTTACGGTCAGCAACCTTGGAAACTCAAGCCATGACTTCAATCTTGTCATCAATGGCCTTTTGGCTAATGGCACTGCCGATCCGTTCGGCGTGGGTCCGGTGGATAACTTCAATGTCTCATTGTGTAGCGTTACCGGTGTTGTTTTCGGTGGTGTAGGTAGCTGGGCAGGTGCGGGAAATGACTTCATTGACGGATTGGCAGCTGATGCCACGGCCACAGTGACTGTGAGTTGTACTATTCCTGCGGCTCAAGCCGACAATAGTTTGGCCGTCATTTCACTGTTAGCCACTGCGCGTGTTGATAATGCGATCGCCGGAACGCTGGGAGCCGCCTTACCTGCCGAAGGCCCCAACAACGTGGATCCGATGATAGTTGACTTTGTCTATGCCGACGGTGCCAATGCCGATGATGCTCTTCGCGATGCAGCACATTCGGATCGCAGTGCGTACTGGGTACAGACAGCGGTATTGTCAATAACCAAGTCGGCAACCTTGTTGTGCGATCCGATCAACAACAACGGCGCAAACAAGGCCTACATTCCCGGAGCGGTGGTGCAGTATGCGATCACCATTATCAATACGGGTACGGCAGCGGCAACATTAAACACGGTGACCGACACACTTCAAGTGGCTAATCTGGCACTTGATGGCACATTGACTGACGGTACCGGGGTCTGCGGCGTTGGTTTTAGCCAATCGGGTACCGGATACGGTGCCGTAAAGGGAACAGGCGTTGCCAGCACCTATGCAGCACCCGGGCCGGGCACTGTGGCGCAGGCGGTAACGGCAGGTGTGGCTTTTGCTTCGCCGACCATTACCATCACCTTCGCTAACCTGGCCGGTACGCAAATCGGTATTGCCGGTGCCAGTAGTTCTCTACCGGCGGGTGACTTCATCACGGTTTATTTCAACGCGATCGTGCAATAAGCATCGGCTGAATAAAACGTGTTTGATTGCTTAACCCTCACTCCATCCCCGCACCGCACTCGTGCGGCAGGGGATGTTTCAGGCAGGTTGGCCGCAAGGCCAGCCCGCCTTTTGCTGCGCACGCGCTTTATGAAATTCGGGCGTGCGCAGCAAAAGGCGTTTGCACTTGTAAGTTTTCTTTGCATGAGTGCCGCAGCAATCGCGGCGACACCGGCGAACACCCCCATCAGCAACACCGCAACCGCAACCTACCAGATTGGCCCGATTGCCGCCCCGGTCACCGTGAGCAGTTCAGGCACCGCCATCGCAACCACCGCATCGTGTATCGCGGTTGGAGTGAACATCGAACTGCTGCAGTACATCCCCTCCGCACGTGCCGCGCAGGCACCCACCGCCAGAATTGAAAACGTGCAGCCGGGGATGTACTCGACCAGCGGATTATCTGCCGGACCCTATGTCGCACTGAATACCCCCACCCTGCTTGGCAATACTGCGCCGACTGCCATGCCTGCCAGCCTGCTGCTTGCGGCAGTCAACGATACATCGGGCAAACCGGTCTCTGCTTATTCGCGCAACGAGCCAATCTTTGTGCGTGTGGTCAGCTACGACTCCAACATTAATCCTGCGGTGGCTGACACCATTCTGGTTAGCCTGACTACCGTGAACGGAGGAGATAGCGAGTTGGTACAGCTTACCGAAACAGGATCTTCCACCGGTATATTCGTAGCCGCAATTCCTACCTTCTTCGCTGCGACAGGTTCAGCTCCCACGCTCAATGACGGCATCGTCACGATTGCCGCACACAACGAGATCATCACCGGCATCTACAACCATTCCGATTGCACCAGCGGCGCAATCATCTCCAGCTCCAGCAGCGGTTTGATCGATCCTTATGGCATCGTGTTCGATTCTGCAAGTGGCGCAGCCATCGATGGTGCCACGGTAACTCTGGTTGATAATGCGACCAACCTACCCGCCAGTGTTTTCTGCGATGACGGCGTGACAGTGATGCCCCAACCGGTGATCTCGGGTTCGCCCACATTGTGCGATGCCACCATGATACCGGGCGGTTTTCGGTTTCCGCAGGTCGCCGCAGGCAACTACAAAGTCACGGTTACGCCCCCGGGAATTTATACTTATCCTTCTGCCGTACCCGCGGCAAGCCTGCCAGCGCTGGTTGGCTCTCCATTGGTAGCACCATCCATACTGGGTAACCCGGGCGTGACTCCGGGAGGTTCCTACGGCGGAGCATTCATCCTGTGGGGGCCGGCAGTAAAAATCGATATCCCGCTGGATCCCGGCAGCAACTCGGTGACTATCCTGAAATCTGTTGGCAAAACAGTGGTCAGTACCGGTGATTTTGTGCCCTATACCCTTGCCGTCACCAACGACAGCGCTACCCTGCCCCTGATTGGCGGTATGGTTGCGGATCGCCTCCCACTCGGCTTCCGATATCAGAGCGGCTCGATGCTCCTGAACGGTTTGCCTTCAGCCGACCCTGTGATCTCAGCTGATGCCAGCACCCTCACCTTTAGCTTGACTCTCGCCGCTGCCGCTTCGTCGACGATTCAATACGTACTTGAAGTAACGCCGGGCGCACATACCGGCAATGCTGAAAATATCGCAGTTGCAACAGGTGGCATCGTCTCCAATACTGCACGTGCCAGCGTATTCGTGCGCGAAGATCTGTACCGCAACAAATCTATCCTGATCGGCCGGGTGATCGACGGCTCATGCGATAACAAGGTTGATAATGATGCAACCGGCCTGTCAAATGCCCGCATCGTACTGGAGGACGGCACGTATATCCTGACCGACCTTGAAGGTCGTTGGCACATTGATAACGTGCGTCCCGGCACGCACGTTGTGCAACTTGATGTGGATTCGCTTCCAAAAGATTATGAAGTCGTTGCCTGCGAAGAAAACAGCCGCTTCGCGGGACGCAAGTTTTCACAATTCGTCAACTTGCAGCCGGGTAGCCTGTGGCGAGCAGACTTCCATGTGCAAAAGAAAACGCCTGTTGCGCCGCGGCTGAGCCAAACGCTTAGCGCACAACAAAATGGAGACATTACCGTCGTGTCGCTCGCATTGGTCAGCGAGACGGAGGTAACTGGCTATACCGCCACCGTGATGCTGCCCGAGTTCGGCAATTTCCGCCCAGGCTCTGCCAAGCTGAATGGCGCGACCACAGATGATCCGGTGATTGCAGACCGCGCACTGATATTCCGCAGTCAGGCACGACCCGGACAATGGCAAGATCAATACTCGTTTGAGGTGGAACACATCCCCTCAAACGCAACGATAAAATCGTTGGTGCGCTTTACACCTCCCGGACGCGCTGCCCAGAATATCCCCGTCGCACAGATCGATCTGGTCAACCACGCTCCGGCCAGCTTCATGACCTCAGCAGACGTGCTGGTTGAAGCCGCTGATCTGCGTCCGGCCAAAACGTCTCAGGATGACGACGCTGCCCAGCTTGTAGAAATACTCCCCTACGATGCAGCCTGGCTGTCCACCGCAAAATCCGGTGTCGAATGGCTACATCCACAAGAAGACTTCCTGCCCGCCCTGCCAGCCATCAAGGCGGCGGTTAAATACGTTCCGGGCCAGAGCGTCAAGTTGAAATTGAACGGTGAAGAAGTCAACCCGCTGTATTACGACGGCGCGAAAACTAATACAGTGGCAGGCGTGTCACTGGCCACGTGGCGCGGCATCCATCTCAACGAAGGAAGCAACCAGCTCGAGTTAAGCGTGACGGATGAAAATGGCAAAGAGGTACTGCGCCAGAACCGCAGTATCCGTTTTACGGTGACGCCGGATCGTGTTGAGTTCGTTCCCGAACTTTCCCGCCTGATTGCCGACGGCAAGACCCGCCCCATGATCGCGGTACGCTTCCTGGATAAAGACGGCTACAAGATGAGGCGCGGTATCAGTGGCGAATTCATGCTTAACGAGCCGTATCGTTCTTATGACCGCCATGAAGGAATTGAGCGCGAGCCATTGACCGGGCGTATAGGCGGTAAAGCACGCTATGAGATCAAGTCCGATGGTCTGGCTCTGATCGAGCTGGAACCGACTACACAGACCGGCGAAGCTGTGCTCAACTTCGAATTCAGCGACAAGCGCAAACAGGAACTTCGAGCCTGGCTCGAACCCGGCCAGCGCGACTGGATTCTGGTCGGCTTCGGCGAAGGCACACTGGGACACAAGACCCTGTCTGGCAACATTCAGGGACTCAAAGCTGCAAACGCCGATGACCAGTTGTTCGACGACAACAAGCTGGCGTTTTATGCCAAGGGCAGCATACGCGGCGACTACCTGCTGACCATCGCTTACAACACTGCAAAACAGACCGGTAGCAATGTATTGAAGCAGGCGGTCGATCCGACCCAGTACTACACGCTATACGCCGATGCCACCCAGGCGAATTTCGACGCAGCCAGCTCCAGCAAGCTGTATGTCAAACTTGAACGCAAACAGTTTTACGCAATGTTCGGCGACTACGATACCGGCCTGACGGTCACCGAACTGTCGCGCTACAGCCGCACGCTGAACGGCGTGAAGAGCGAATACCAAGGAGAAACACTGGGCTACAACGCCTTCGCCACCCTCACTGCGCAAGCCTACGTGAAGGACGAGATCCCGGGCAACGGTACATCGGGTGTGTACAAACTTTCGCGCGGCAACCTGATGATCAATTCCGACAGAATACGCATCGAGACCCGCGATCGCTTCCAATCTCAAAATATTGTCAGCACACAGAACCTGACTCGCTACCTGGATTACGACATCGACTATAACAACGGCACGCTGGCTTTTCGCGAGCCGGTCAATGTGCGCGACGGCAGCTTCAACCCGATCTATATCGTCGCCGAATACGAATCTGCCGATCCCGCCGATGAAAAGGCCACCTATGGCGGACGCGGCAGCTTCAAACCTGTGGACGACATTGAAGTAGGTGCAACACTGGTGCACGAGGGAACAGTTGGCGCAAGCGGCGACCTGAAAGGCATCGACACAACCTACCATCTCGACGACAAAACCAAAGTGCGTGCCGAAATCGCGGCAACCGACCGCAATCTTGCCGGCACCCAGACTAGCGGGAGTGCATGGCTGGGCGAAGTGACCCACCACGAGGAACAGTGGGATGCCAAAGCTTACATGCGTGAACAGGGTGGCGCATTCGGCATGGGCCAGCAGGCCGCATCCGAGATCGCCACCCGGAAGTTCGGCGGGGATGTTCGCTTTAAACTCTCCGACACCGCCGACTTGAAGGCTCAGGCATACCAGCAGCAGAACATGACCAACAGCACGCAGAACAGCGTGACCGAAGGACGCGTAGACAAACGTATCAACAGTGACCTGAGCGCCTATTACGGCGCGCGCATGGCACAGGACACAAATGCGACTGGCACCACGACACAGAGCAACCAGTTGCTTGGCGGTGCTGCCTACACAATGCTGGATAAACGGCTCTCGCTGCATGGATCGGCCGAAGTCAGCGGCGGTACGGCAGGCAGCAGCACGATGCCTGATCGCTACATTCTAGGCACCGACTATAAGGTTACCGAACAAAGCAAGGTATTTGCGGAACAGGAATTTGCGCGTGGCGAGCTCATCAATGCCAACACTACCCGTGTCGGAATACGCACCCAGCCCTGGATGGGCAATGAGATGTCAGCATCGGTGGGCGGCAATTACAACAACGACGCCGAGCGTATCTATTCCAACCTCGGCATGGTGCAACGCTGGCAGATCGATGAACACTGGCAAACCAATTTCAGCGTCGATCGCAGCCAGACCATGCGCAATACCGCCACGCCGCTCAACATCAACACCCCGCTACCATCAGGTTCGGGGGGCATCTCGCAACTGCCCTCGGCTACCGGTGATTACACCGCATCCGCATTCAGTCTGGCTTACCACGACAAATTGTGGAGCAGCGACGGTCGCATTGAATTGCGTGATTCCAGCATCGAGAAACAGCGCAACCTGCAATTCGGCTTGCAGCGCCAGCTGGATCGTGGACGCGTACTGGCTGCCGGTTACACACTACGTCAGGCAGATAGCGCCGCCAGCCGTACTTTGAATACCGGCTTGCGCTTCTCCTATGCGCATCGCCCCAACGACAGTCAGTGGGTATGGTTCGACCGTGCCGAATATGTCACCCAGACGACACAATCCGCCACATCGACACTCAGGGGCGCGAAGCTGATCAATAACATCCACCTGAATTACATGCCGAGCAGACATACCCAGATATCCATGCAATACGGCGCGAAATACGTGCTGGACACCATCAATAGTACCGACTACAAAGGTTATACCGACCTGATCGGTGCCGAGATCCGTCACGATCTGACCAATCACTGGGATATCGGCGCATTCAGCTCGCTGATGCGCTCGCTGAATTCCGGCGTGAACAGTTATGCCTATGGCGCCTCGGTCGGCTACTACTTGGTGGACAATATGTGGGTATCGGCAGGCTACAATTTGCGCGGCATGGATGACCGCGATTTTGCCGGCGCTTCATATCGTGCACAGGGACCATACATCACACTGCGCATGAAATTCGATCAGGACACTTTGGGTTTGAACAAAGGCCGCGAGATAATCCACCCAATGACTAACGAGTGATAATGTCATGACGATGAAAACATACGCCGCAAATTATTTTTCACCTTCCCGCATCCTGTTTAAGTTTGCGCTAACGATAAGCCTGTTGCTGGGCGTAATGTTCACGTCTGCAGCACAAGCCGCGATCACCGTCACGCCAACCTCAATGTCCCCCACCTCGCCGGTTTTCTATACCGATGCAGGCGCCGGGCCAAAGTGTAACTATATGTCGTTCAACGTGACGACCACGACGTCTATAAGCGATGCATGGGTGACGATAGGCAATTTCGGAGGCGTGCCTACCTATCTATCCATGGGCGGGGGCGATAACGGCGCCACCCACTTCGGGCCAATGACAGCCGGTGAAACCCGGACGGCTTTTTTCTATGTCTGCTCGACTTTCGTAAAAAGCGGCGGCACCAAAACAGCTGCCGGCCAAACCTTCAACATCACAACCTATAGCGGAAATCCTTTGTTCGGCGGCACCAGTCTGGGCGTAACGAATTTATCCGCCACGATAGATGACGGCGTCATCCAGTCTGCAAACAACACAGTCAACGCGATTTGGGCGGACATCAATCCCAGCGTGCTGGGCGCCACCACTACACTGACGGTAGACGGCGATACCGGTACGCTGGGCTGCGTCAATCCGCCCTCAACCTGTACCGCAAACGCGGGGCCGCTGGTATTCAGCCCGGCCACTTTTATCGATTGGCGCGCGGATGCCTATGAACTGGTCGGCAGCAGCATCGTGCTCTCGGGCGGCAATAGCGGCACCTATAACAATGCACTGTATCTCGACAATGTGGTGTCCGGTTCGACCACCCATTACAACGCGATCTATTATTTCCGCCCGGTTGCGACAACCGCATCGACCACCACACTCTCGCCTGTGTCTTATCTGGCCAGCGGCACGCAGATGAAGCATACCAATCTGAGCAGCGGCGTCTATGCGGGAGCAGGCGGCCTGCTGCCCATCCTGCCGGCGCAGAATACCGTGATCCTGGCCAAGTCCGTCAGCCATGCAACACTGCCTGCACAGGGCGGCACGGTCACCTATACGGTCAGCGCCACCAACACCGGTTCATACGATCTGAGTCTGGACAGCTTCAACGATGTCCTGCCGCCCGGCGCCACCTATGTGCCTGGCTCGACAACATTCAACGACTTCAGCTTTGTCGATCCGGTCATTTCCGGCTCGAACGTCACTTGGTCTTCGTTCTTCACGATTCCGGGCAATTCAACGCGTACCCTGATCTACCAGGTCATTCTGCCCGCCACACCCGGCACCTACACCAACTCCGCCACGGCGCGCATTGATGCTGCGATTATCGACACCACCCTGTCCACCAGCGATAACGCGCCGCCGACCGCCACCACCCTGGTTTTGAAGGCACCCACCATCGCCAAATCGTTTACACCCAACGCCCTGGCGGCGGGCGCGACATCCGTACTCACATTGACTATTGGCAACCCGAACACTACACAGACGCTGAACGGCATTGCGGTGAGCGACACGCTGCCCGCCGGGATGGTGTTTGCTTCGCCGCCGAATGTGGCAACAAGCTGTTCGGGCGCGACGCTGAACCTGACCGGGACGACGTTCTCGATCAGCGGCGGCACGCTGGCGGCAGCACAGAATTGCACCGTCACCGTCAACGTGACCTCGTCCACCAGCACGTCCTACACCAATACCACCGGCACGATTTCGTCCGACAACGGCGGCACCGGCACGACCGCCTCGGCGACAGTCAGCTTTTCACCCAAACCTGCCATCAGCAAATCCTTCTCGGTGTCCACCATCCCGAAAAACGGCACCGCGACGCTGACGTTCACGATCAAGAACAACACTACGGCAGTGATCACCGGATTGACATTTACCGATACCTACCCGGTCAACCTGGTTAACGCCGCAACGCCCGGCATCACCAACACCTGCGGTGGAGCCATTACAGCAGCGGCGGGAGGCGGCAGCCTGAGCCTGAGCGGCGGCAGCATCGCAACAGCGGGCGGAACCTGCACGATCAGTGTAGTTGTCACTTCCGCAACAGCGGGCGTTTATGCCAACACCGCTGGCGGCGTCAATTCCAACGAAGTCCCGCCCGCCGGACCGGCAAGTAATACAGCAACGCTGGTCGTCATGGGCAACCCTACGGTCGCCAAGGCATTTTCCCCCACGAACATCGGCAAGGGCCAGACCGCCACGCTGACCATCACGCTGACCAACCCGAACACAGTCGCGATCACCGGTGCAGCTTTCACCGACACCTATCCGACTAACTTAATCACCGCCGCCGTGCCGAATGCCTCGACCACCTGCGTTTCCGGCACGGTGGGCTCGACCGCAGGTTCGGTCTCGTTGTCAGGCGCGACGATACCCGCCAGCAGCAGTTGCACGGTTAAAATCTCCGTCACGTCCAATGTAGTGAACCTCATACCGGGCTACGTCAACACCATCGCCATCGGCGCGGTGACCACGACCAATGCCGGTAGCAACACCGCAGCCGCTTCGGCCACGCTGCTCGTCAGCTCGCCGACGATAGACAAGAGCTTCACGTTCAATCCGGTGACCGGCATCGCAACCATGAGTTTCACGGTCAGCAACAATGATGTGGTCGCCGCCACCGCGATCTCTTTCACCGACCTGTTCCCGGCCAACATGCGGACTGACAACCCACCCCTTGCGACGGCCACACCCTGCGGAGTTGGCAGCAGCCTCCAGTCGTGGAACGGCGCGGCAGCGGGTATACTGACCGCTACCGGCGGTGACCCCGGCATCAAGCTCACCGCCGGGACGCTCGCGGCGGGTGCAAGCTGTACCTTCAGCATCAACATGACGGTTGATGCGCTCGGTGTCTTTAACAACCAGACTTCTAATTCGACCGGATCCTACGGCACCGGTAGCGCCAGCAATATCGCCACTTGGATATCGCCGTCGGTCAGCAAGATATTCCTCCCGACCCAGGTCGGCCCGACCATGGTCGGGCCCAGTGATCCTTCACGCTTGATCATCACTATCACCAACCCCAGCACAACCACGACACTGACAGGACTGACGATCAGCGACACCTATCCGATCTCGGCCACCAAGCTCAGCGGCGGCGTGCTGGCAGCGGCGATCACCTCGCCCATACCCAATGCCAGCAACACCTGTGGCGGAACGGTGACGGCCACGGCGACCGGCATTTCGCTTTCAGGCGGCATGCTGGCACCCGGCGCGAGTTGCAGTATCGCCGCCGACGTGGTGGCGACCGACACCACGCCAGCCATGTACCTCAACAGCACCAGCAAGGCCGCCTCGAATCAGGGCATCGGCGTCTCGGGCAGCGCCACCCTGGCCATCACCACCAGTCCGCTGATCAAAAAATCGTTCCTGGCCAGCCCGGTCACGATCTCGGGCGGCATCGCCACCTCGACGATGCGCATCGTGGTCGAAAACAATGCGGGCATAGACATCACAGCATTAACGTTCAGTGACACCTTCCCCACCAGCCCCTCACAAATGAAATGGGTGAGCACCGTAGCCAATACCTGCGGCGGCACGCTAACCGACGTAGCAGGCGCGGCGTTGGTCAGTGGAACATCGACCGGCATCAAGCTGACCGGCGGCGCGATCACCGCGTTGGCAGTAACCTGTACCATTGATGTCTCCGTCTCGGTTTCCTTGCCCGGCACCTATTACAACACCACGTCCGGCGCGACGTCGTCGGCCAATACGACGGTCGGCCCGGTCAGTACTACCGCGACACTGGTCGTCCATCTTGCCGCACCCACCGTTACCAAGTCGTTCGCGAATGCCGGGTTCCAGGTCGGCGGCTCGGATCGTCTGACCATCACGCTGACCAATCCAAACACGACAGCGATCACCGGCGCGGCGTTCACCGACACCTATCCGGCAAACATGATCAACGCCGCCTCTCCGGGCATCACCAACTCCTGTGGCGGCACGGCCACGGCTGCAGCCGGCGCAAACAAGGTCAGTCTTTCCGGCGGCTCGATACCGGCTTCCGGCTCATGCACCGTGCAAGTCAACGTCACCGCCACGACGGTGGGTGCCTATACCAATACACTGGCGATCAATTCCGTCACCTCGACCAATGCAGACCCCGGCCCTGCGGCGGCGGCCACGGCCAGTGCCAGCGCCTACCTGCCGCCGACCGTCACCAAATCGTTCGGCACCGCCGTGATTGGTATCGGCGGAAGCACCTCACTGACCCTGACGCTGACCAATCCGGCCAGCAATACCGCGACGCTGACCACTTTGCAGGTTGACGACACCTTCCCGGCTGGCATGACATTACAGAACACCACCTTCAGCTACACGCCCCTGGCTTGCGGCACAGTGACCAAAACCACGGGCGCCGCATCGGCTGTCGGCGACAGCAGCCTGCGCTTCTCAGTCGCTTCGCTGGCGGCAGGCGCATCCTGCCAAGTCTCGGTAAACATCACCTCCTCTATGGTGGGCGCCGTCACCAACACGACCAACTCCCCATTGGCCTCCGGCCCCGCCACCCTCAGCGGCATCGCAGCGCTGGCTAGCATGACGGTATCGAATGCGCCTAGCATCACGCTGTTGAAAACGGTGGCGATCTACTCCGACCCGGTGAACCTGCTGGTCAATCCCAAATTCATCCCCGGCGGGGTCGCGCAATACACCATCATCGCCAACAATTCTGGAGGCCCTGCGGACAATAACTCGACACTTGTCACCGACCCCATCCCTGTCAATACGTTGCTCGGTAATTCAGGACAGGTGACATTTATCCAGGGAGCAACATCCAGTACGCTAACCTACAATGCGGCCACCGACCTGACTTATTCGAACGATGGAGGCGCTACTTGGCTTGCGCCCGCAGCAATACCAGCCACTTTCAATGCAACTACTGGCTGCGATACGACTGTACCGCCGATTACCCATATCCGCATTAACCCCAAGGGTACGTTTGTCGGAGGCATCCCTAATCCGAGTTTCCAACTTGCTTTCCGCGTCTGTATCAAATGACCATTCAACAAGGTATCCACCATGAATAAGTTGACCCTCTCAATATTGCTCATCCTGTTCGCAGGCAACTTCTCGCTTTCGCAAGCTGCCCAACAGGTCTTGCCCGAGCATCTGCAGCAAATTGAAGCGCTGCAACGTCGTGCCGACAACCTCGCCTTCGGTCAACTGTCGGGTGCGGATAGCTACCATCTTGCCAAAGCGCGTGCTTGGCTTGACTTGGCGACGAGTGAATATTATGAGAAAGATACTAGCGGGGCGGTGACCGACTCCATCGGGCAGGCCGAGGCCCTGCTGGATAAACTTGAACGCAAACAGCCCGAGATAAACATGGAAACTCCATTGCAGATAAACGGCAGCGAAGTGGTACGCTCTGATTTGCTTGAACAAATTATCACACAAAAGAAGCGCGATCAATTTTCCTGCGGTCAGCCCCAGATCGCCACGGCAGAAGTCTATTTGGTGTGGGCCGGGCATGAATTTTATGAGTCCGGACAAAGTCATGCTGAATCGTATATGCGCAGTGCAGAAAATCTGATTTATGAAGGGCAAGTCGCTATTGATAATTGTGTCAGCGCACCATCCCTGCCCGCCTCTCCTTTGGAAACGATCTCGCTGTCCGGGGACGCACTGTTTGCCTTTGATAAAGCTACACTAAACTCCTCCGCATTGTGGCGTCTTGATGATCTGGCCGACAAGATCAAGTCTGTAGCCCAATTGGAAGAAGTGGTTCTGGTCGGTCACACTGATCGCATGCGCAGTGACGGTCACCATGAGCGCAACCAATTATTATCCGAACAACGTGCAGAAAGTATCAAGAAATACCTTGTCGGGAAAGGCATCCCTGCTGAAAAGATACATGCCAGCGGGGTGGGGTCGACACAGCCGCTGATTGAGTGCTCAACCAAGCAAAGCAAAACAAAACAGATCGACTGTTTGCAACCCAACCGTCGCGTGGAAATCACCTTGCGCGGATCAAAGGAAGAAAAGCCCATGACCCAAACGAAGGAAGATACCAAAAAATCAGATTCTGAAAATGCGGATAAATCCGAGTGATCCAGCGCAAGTTATCCTCATGAACAAGCACCTCATTATTCATCTGTTGATCGCCCTGTTGCCGTGTGGCATTACATATGCCGCAGAGCCGCTACCCGCACAATTGAAACAAATCGAAGCTTTGCAACTGCGTGCCGATGTGATGGCATTTGGCGATATAGGCCCTGACAACTATCACCTTGCAAAGGCTCGCACTTGGCTGGATATGGCACTCAGTGAATATCACGAAAATGAGCAAAACGGTATCGTTCCTGACATTGTCGTGCAAATTCAATATTTGCTGGATGTTCTGGAAAAACAACAAACAGACATCGGAGTGGATACATCCAGACAACTGGCAGGTAGCGAGGCTGTACGCCCAGACCTGTGGGACAAGATAAACGTAATAAAGAGCAGTTCAAGCTTTTCCTGCGGGCAGCGCCCCACCGCCGAAGCAGAGGTTCATCTGGTGTGGGCAGGCCATGAAAAACACGAATCAAGCTGGGCACACGCGAGTTCATATGCAGGCAGTGCCGAGGAGTTAATACGCGAAGCCCAGGAAAAGATTTCATCATGCGAGCTGAAGAAAAATCCGCCCGTGCTTGAGAATCTCACGCTGTCCAGCGATGCACTGTTTGAATTTGGCAATGCGCAACTGGATCCTTCCGCGCAGTGGCGATTGAACCGGCTGGCCGACAACATCAGGCAGGAAGGTGCCAAGCTACAAGAAGTATTATTGATAGGCCACACCGACAGGCTACGCAGTGACGGAAAACAGGAACGTAACCAGATACTCTCTGAACAGCGTGCTGAGAGTATCAAGCAGTATCTCGTCGGCAAAGGCATCCCCCCTGAAAAGATTATCGCAAGCGGTGCAGGTTCGTCCAAACCGCTGGTGGAATGCTCCTTCCACCAGAGCAAGTCAAATCAAATCGCCTGTCTGCAACCGAACCGGCGTGTAGAAGTCATCCTGCACGGCGTCAAATGAACGCGAAAAGATAATGGGCAAGTTCGCAGCTTGCCGCCTTCTGATTTTATGCCATTTACTTTTCGCTGTAGCGGCATATGCCACCAGTGAAGAACCCGACTGGAGAGGCTGCGCTGCCCTGCATGATCGTGAATCACCTGCCAGCGAACTTGATTGCTATCGTCAAGTAGCGCGGAAGCAACAATCCGCAGAAAATAAAACCTCTATCCTGACACCAAGAGCGCGAGGCCTAGACAGGGAGTGGCTACCCGTTAATACCCTGCTGAGTGTTCACAAATTAAATTATGTGATTGTATTTTCCAGAGCTTCCGCAACAAATAACACTCCCACCAGCCCGAATCCGCAGAATCAGGTATCGACTCCTTCCGCACAGGACGACAGGGATCTAAAGTTTCAGATCAGCATAAAACATGATCTGGCCGGGTTCGGCAGATATGGATCCCTGTGGTTCGGCTATACCCAATTATCGTTCTGGCAGCTCTATGACACGGCCAACTCCCGCCCGTTCAGGGAAAATAACTATGAGCCAGAACTCATCTACTCGGTACGTCCAAATGATTGGATACCAAACTTCCGGCTTAATCCAGGCATACTGAATTTTGGCCTGGTGCACCAATCAAACGGGCAATCAAATCCAAGATCTCGCAGCTGGAACAGGGTCTATATACAACCGGGCATGGAACACACAGATGACAGCGGCAGAAGGCTGACATTGCTGGTGCGCATGTGGCAAAGAATCAAAGAAGACTCGGCGACTAACGACAACCCGGATATCACTGACTATCTTGGTTACGGGGATTTTGAGTTGCGTTATTCTCTGGATGGCAAATGGGAAGCTACTGTGATAGCAAGATCACGTTCATTAGAGCTCAATCTTGCTGCACCTTGGGAGTCGATACGCCTGCTAACTCTCGCGGCTCCCGGCGAACACAACACTAATGTTCATTTGCAATACTTTAGCGGGTACGGCGAAAGCATGATCGACTACAATCACAAACACACAAGGTGGGGGGTCGGATTATCATTCCCATTTGACTAATACAGACCCTACCCGGCTTCTAACTCTAAAGCATATCTCTCCTTGAGTGTTTGGTAGAGAGCATCACGAATATCTTCGGTATTCAAATCGACAGTATCCATCAACTCAATCAGATGTTCATTATCTTCACGACCACCCCATAATTTGATGTATGTTCCGGCTTTATATCCATGATCCTGTCGAAATACATTGAGCACATTCTTTCCGACATATTGCTTGAAAAGCTCCACCCAATCCATTCCACAGTCCAACAACAGAGATTCAAACAACGCCAAATTGGTTCGCTTGGCAGCAGCGAGGCCAACCAGTAAATCAAACTTGTCGAGCAAATTCATCTGCGACAGCCCATAATACTGATTGTCGAATTGGACTGATTTCTGATACAGGTTGAACTCTGCCAGCATATCCATCTTGGCCAGCGGAATGTTGCCATGTTTGCTTTGGAGGACGGCGGAGAGCATGAAATGCCAGATATCGACCAATTCAATTCTCAGTTGAGCCATATCGCAACTCTGCTTTTTCCACCACTTCCAACCGTGATGTTCGATCGCCTCGACTCCCTCAACCTGAATGGCACGATGCCAGTTGTTGCCGGCAGAAATCCAATTCGGATTGACCTTGCTGTTCATGCCATCCTGCATTTTCAGCATGGAATCGAGTTGGATTTCAGAAAGAAGAGCCATCGCGTATTATCCAAATTTCAGTGCGTCCATTTTACCAGCATGACAGCTTCTAGCCTAATATCAATCCAAGCATTGTAGGGAGCAAATGAAATGTCCGGTTCTGTAGCACGTAATATGTCCGGTTTGGGGAAACGCAATGGAATCATCCCTAAGCCGGGCACGTTGGTTACAGGAGACCCGGAAGATGAGATTCGAAGA